>Ga0315537_1000089_pt1 | contig 57603 bp, 60 predicted proteins | sample SalMarSW160270MG_FD_203091 | JGI IMG/M metagenome (GOLD analysis project Ga0315537, IMG submission 203091) | Salt marsh sediment microbial communities from the Plum Island Ecosystem LTER, Massachusetts, United States - Salt Marsh Sediment SW1602-70 ... | reverse complement strand
ATAGCCCGGCGCGTGCGACATAAGTTAAGGGGCTCATAACTCTGATTAAGGACCAGGACCGGAGAATCTATCATAGTGACGACCCGCTTATCGAGTTCGCCGTGCAAATTCGGTTCGCTATTTTTCACGGGTAATTAGTTGGCTATTTTAGCAAGCCCTTCTGGCCAGTGCAACAGTTTGAATTAACCACGTCGGCACTTTCTAGCGTGAAGAACTTGGGACTCGAGGTGCAATCAAAGTGTGTGCAAATAATTAGTGGCAGCGGGTATCCTTTCTGCTCTCACTCCCAGACTTCGTCTTCGGCAAGGTCTTCCTCCAGCCCTAATTCGTCGGCTTCCTCCTCCATATAATTGAAGGGGCCTTCATGGCTGAAGGATTCTTTTCGGCCTAGGAATGGGCGAGAGAAGAGCCTCCTTATCTCAGCGCCGCATTCGGGGCACCTTTTCAGCGGTTCATCATTTATCCCCTGCCTGACTTCGAACTTATTCTTACACAGCTTGCAGTGAGCACCGTTTTTTGATTTATACTCATAAATTGGCATCATACCCTCACCTTCATCCTCTCCCATCGAGGGAGAGGAAATTTAAAGTATTATCTTCGATAAATTTCCTTGCGGTGGCCAACGCGCAGCACTACTATTTCATCACCTTCAATGTCAAATATGACTCTGTAATCTCCTATTCTAAACCTATAACCTCCTTAAAGAAGGATCGACCATCTTCCTAGCATGGCTAAAAGGGTCTTCGCAATATCTTTTTAGGACTTCTCCAATATTTTCTTTAATCTCTGGCTCCAATTTAGAAATATCCCTCGTTGCTCTTCTGGTCAAGACAATTTTGTAGTTCATTGGAGTGGAATTTATCCCTTGAACAGCTTTTCATAGGGAATAGTCTTTCCTTCCTCGTAGTCCCTCCGCGCCTCGTCAATGCTTTCCAGATACTCAGGGCTTGTAGCGGCTAAGAGATTTTCAATAAAGAATTCTCTATCCTCGTCGCTTAGCTGCTGTAGCGCAGCAGCTAAGTCTGCAACTGAAAAGCCGATTTTAACCTCAACTTCTGACGATTTCCTCATGTATCTCCTCCTTTTTATAGCAAGCGATCATTTCGCTTGCAACTAGAAGTATACAAAGTTTTCTACTTTCCGCAGCAATGCTTGTATTTCTTGCCTGAGCCGCACGGGCAGGGGTCATTGCGCCCAACTTTCTTGCCCACCGGAACCGCCTCCTTCCTCTTTTGTGGAGCTTCTTTGGCAATACTGACGTGGTAAATGCTATGGACAACGTCGTGCTGAATGCCAGCTAAGAGGGCTTCAAAAGAGGCATGACCTTCCCTCTTATACACTACCAGAGGCTGTTCCTGACCGACAGCCCGCAGACCTATCCCCTGACGCAGATGCTCCATGTCAGTAAGATGGTTCATCCATAGCCGGTCAATAACTCGCAACATTACCAGTCGCTCCGCTAGTCGCATATTATCAGGGCCTAGTTCCTGCTCCCGCTGGTTGTAAAGCTCGATGGCATAATCAGTCAACCTTTCTGCGATTTGCTTGTCGCTGAGTTCGGAAAGTCCGTCGCTTCTGGACTGTGGAGGCAGTGGGAAGATGGTGGATACATCCTCAAGTAAGCCGGATAGATTAGATTGCTCCTCTTCCAGCTCGTAGCTAGCATTGCTGAGACGCCTGGCTACCAGGTTTTGGATTTCATCCTGGACCATAGATATTATATTTGCCTTAAGGTCGGCGCCACTGAGGATTTTTTTCCTTTCGGCGTAAATCACCTCGCGGTGCTTGTTGATGACATCGTCATATTCCACAAGGTGTTTACGAATATCGAAGTGATGGCCTTCGGTCTGGACCTGAGCATTGGTCATAGCCTTAGTGGCGAGGGGATGCTCAATGGGGGTATTTTCATCCATACCCGCCCACTGTATAAGTCCCTTAACACGGTCACCGCCAAAGCGGCGAAGGACTTCATCTTCTAAAGAAGTATAAAAACGAGAACTACCCGGGTCTCCCTGTCTTCCTGCTCTTCCCCGGAGCTGATTATCAATGCGTCTGGCTTCGTGGTGTTCAGTACCTACAATATGAAGCCCGCCAAGCTCAACCACCTTAGTATGCTCTTCCTGCCATTCTGCTTCACCACGCTCCTCAGGATTGCCACCAAGGATAATATCCACACCTCGCCCAGCCATGTTTGTGGCTACAGTTACCGCCTCGAGACGCCCGGCTTGAGCGATTATAGCTGCCTCCTTTTCATGATGCTTGGCATTTAACACTTGATGGGGTATGCCATTTCTCCTCAAGAGGTCAGATAAATACTCTGATTTCTCAATAGAGGTTGTGCCGATGAGAACAGGCCTTCCCTGGTCGTGTAATTGCTTGATTTCCCTGGCTACGGCGGCAAACTTGGCCTTCTCATCTTTATAAATCTGGTCAGGATGCTCGGTGCGAATCAAGGGCTTGTTTGTGGGTATGATTACCACCTCAAGCTCATAAATCTTGTGGAACTCCTCGGCTTCAGTGATAGCGGTGCCGGTCATGCCCGCCAGTTTCTGATACATACGGAAATAGTTCTGGAAGGTTATGGTGGCTAAGGTAACTGATTCTCGCTGAATCTTTACCCTCTCTTTGGCCTCGATGGCTTGATGCAACCCCTCAGAGTACCTCCTGCCGAACATCAATCTGCCAGTGAATTCATCCACGATGATGACCTGTCCATCCTTAACCACATAGTCCTTGTCCCTTTTGAACAAGACGTGAGCCTTGAGGGCGCTCTCCAGATATTGAGTGAGAAAGTAATTAGAGGGGTCGTAAAGGTCGGAGGCTTTGAGCAAGCCTTCCCTCTTCAGCATCTTCTCCATCTTGGTCATGCCAATCTCGGTAAGGTGGACAGTACGCTTACGCTCGTCAATGTCATAGTCTGCATCTTTGCTAAGGTGGGAAACTAACTGGGCGAAGGTGTAATAGCTTTTGGTTGCTTCCTCGGCAGCACCGCTAATAATGAGTGGTGTGCGGGCTTCGTCAATAAGGATGTTATCAACCTCATCGACGATGGCATAGTTCAAGGGACGCTGGACGCATTGAGACAAATCCAGGACCATATTATCTCTGAGGTGATCAAAGCCGAACTCGTTATTGGTGCCATAAGTTATATCTGCCTCATAAGCCTGGCGGCGAGCTTGTTGGGGTTGGTTAGGAGGGTAGGGAATAGGATGCAGATGTTTCCACTTCGGGTCTCCTGAATCAAGGTCAGTATCATAAATATAAGATGGGAAGGGGTTATCGGGCGTTTGCATTGCAGTAATAGCTGCCACGCTTACATCCAGGGCGTGGTAAACAGGGCCCATCCAGTTGCAATCCCGCCTGGCAAGATAATCATTAACGGTAACCAGATGGCTGCCTTGTCCGGTGAGGGCATTGAGATAGAGGGGTAGGGTAGCGACCAGGGTTTTCCCCTCACCAGTTTTCATCTCGGCTATCTTTCCCTGGTGAAGAACGATTCCCCCCATTAACTGGACATCAAAATGCCGCTGCCTTATGGTTCGCTTGGCAGCTTCTCTAACAGCAGCGTAAGCCTCCGGTAAAATCTCATTCAGGCTTTCACCATCGGCTAGCCGAGTCTTAAATTCATCGGTTTTCGCTCGAAGTTCAGCTTCGGTGAGCTTTTCAAACTCAGGCTCCAACGAGTTTATGTGGTTGACCAGAGGCTGAAGACGCTTCAGTTCTTTCTCATTGGAATCAAGCAGATTGCTAAGCCACTTAAACATCGATCAATAAAATCCTAAATCCTAATTTCTAAGCTCTAAATAAATTTCCTTAAAATGCAAAATGTAAAAATAAAAAGGCAAAATGACAGAGCAAAAATCAAAAATCTTTACATTTTAATTTGTCATTCTGATTTTTGACCTTTGACTTTTAACTTTCTACGGTGCTCAGGATCTCCTAACCCCTCTCTTATCACTCAAACATTGCTCCCACTGATAAGCCGGTGTGAATGCGATGAATGGCTTCGCCAATAAGCGAAGCTATAGGCAGGACTGTGATCTTGTCCAGTTTCTTATCGTCATTAACAGGTATGGTATCAGTAACTATTACCTCTTTCACCGGGCTCGCGGCTATCCTCTGGATAGCGGGACCAGAGAAAACGGGGTGAGTGCAGCAAGCAGAAACTTCGGTAACGCCATGTTCTATAAGAGCATTCACCACCCCGACCAGAGAACCAGCGGTATCAATTTCATCGTCAACCGTCAGGGCACGCATTCCCTTAACCTCGCCAATGATGTTGAGGGTTTCAGTGGCATCGGCATTTCCCAGGCGCCTCTTTTCAATGATAGCCAGAGGGGCTCCAAGTTTGGCAGCCATATCACGGGCTACCTTGGAAATACCGATATCAGTGGCAACCACTACCAGGTTATCCAGAGCTTTTTCCTGGAAATACTGAGCTAAGATGGACCGAGCGGTAAGCTCATCCACAGGTATGGTGAAGAATCCTTGAATTTGAGGGGCGTGGAGGTCTACGGTGAGCACTCTATTGGCTCCAGCGGTAGTAATCAGGTCGGCAATCAAGCGAGCAGTGATGGGAACTCTGGGTTGGTCTTTTTTGTCAGTGCGGCCATAGCCAAAATAGGGAACGACAGCGGTAGTTCGTCCCGCTGAAGCTCGTCTGAAGGCATCGAGCATGATAAGTAATTCGACCAGGCTTTTGTTAACTGGAGAGCAGATAGGCTGAATGACAAAAACATCTCGTTCCCGGACATTCTCCAAGATGCGTACAAAAATGTTCTCATTGCTAAACTCAAAGACCTCAACCTCCCCCAGGGGTATGCCTAAATAATCACAAACAGCCCTTGCTAAGGCAGGGTGGGCAGTGCCGCTGAACACTTTTAATTCGTCTATCATCACCTCTTAGCTATCTGAATACTGCCTTGATTATAGCATGAAATCATCGCTGTTTCCTGGACATGTTTTTCTTTCGTCCTATGCTTTCTCGCCTTGTTTCAAGTTTTCATCACAAGGTTGTACAGCGCGGACTTTAAAATATCGGAGGATTAAAAGATATCACCGGAGATTCTTTATATTATCTATATTCGCAGGATTAGAAAGCACAAAGCAGTTATTTTCTATATCCTGGGTTGTTTTTCATTAAAACATTTGAATATGCTTTATTAATCTGAAAGTTTCTTCCACTACCCATTATACCTCCCTTTCTTCTGTTGGTCTTTCCTTTGATTCGTCCAGATCAAGTTCTTCTTCTCCACGCGATTTTGCTTCTCTCAACTGGAAATAGATAAGAGTATTGACTGTGATGCTGAACGGACCCACTATCAAGACGGAGAGGAAGCCTCCTATTATATATGCCAGGCTGATAATTGCTGACATCGCCCCAAAGATAAGGAAGATTGCGAAAAGTTTCCACCAATTCCCCTTTACCAGTTTCCAGCTTGTTTTTAGCCCAAAATTATTTTCAAGGACGCATGCCGGTGCATAAAGGTATAGCCTTATCGCAACGTAGAGCCCGATTATGAATAGGAAGCCCATTGCCACTCGAGGAACAATGGTGGAAGGTCCCACGTTCTGAACTAGTGGATCCATGCTTACAAACGGGTAATTAGTGATCGCTATAGTCAAGCTAGCAACCATTAAGATGGAAATCGCGAAGCCTGCGATGGCTGGGACCAGGAGCTTGGGGACTTTTTTAAGTCCTTTAGATAGGGCTTCTTTTAACCCCAGTTTACTTCCTTTCTCAAGTTCCGTTACTTTAAGGATAGCCCCAGCCCATGCCCATACCTTGAAAAAGAAGCCGGCGATAGAAAAAAGGATTAAAAGAAGGATAAAAAGTATTGAAGGAAGCCCCAGGGTCCCCCACATGATGAAAAACATTAGATAATTGACAAATAGGGTTGAAATTGAGAATGGAAATATCGCGGGCAAAATAAAAAGTACTATGAGGGTAGGGTCCTTCTTGAGGAAGTTGAAAGACCTTTTTATAGTATCGATTATTTTAAATTCGGACATTATCCAGACCTCTAATCTTAATTACATTAGCACAGTCAAAAAATTTTGACGAGAGCCAGAAACACAAAGCCAAAGACGTTCCCTTTGAAATACCTCCGCGCCGATGTATATGTCCAGTTTTAGCTTCCTTGCCAAAAACAAGTAGAGAAATTAAGCGAGGGAGAGATGTCTTATGCCAGCCCAGGAATGGGGAACTGTCGGCATAGCTCTCGTACTTCCTGGCGGGCTTGTTCTTGTGTGCGCTTATCCCCCGAAGTAGAAAGCACTTTGACAATGAGAGCAGCAATGCGCTTAATCTCCTCTATGCCAAAACCTCTCGTGGTCACCGCCGGGGTGCCCAGCCTGATACCGCTGGTAATCAGTGGTGGCCTGGGGTCAAAAGGAATGGCGTTTCTATTTGCCGAGATGCCTGCTGCCCCTAAGGCTTCCTCAGCATCCTTGCCGCTTGTCCCCTGAGGGGAAAGGTCAACGAGGACAATGTGGTTATCTGTGCCCCCGGAAACAATACGCATCCCATATCTCTGGAGTTCGGAGGCCAAAACGCGGGCATTCTCCAGCACTGACTTCTGGTAATCAACAAACTCGGGCTGCATAGCTTCAAAGAAACACACGGCTTTGGCGGCGATGATATGCATGAAAGGACCACCCTGCATCCCGGGGAAAACTGCAGCATCAATAGCTGGAGCCAGCTCTTTATCACATAAAATAAAGCCACCCCGGGGTCCCCGCAAGGTCTTTTGCGTGGTGGCAGTAGTAACTTGAGCATAGGGTATGGGGGAGGGATGAAGTCCAGCGGCTATTATCCCCGCTATGTGAGCCATGTCAATCAATAACTTGGCACCCACCTTATCAGCTATATGGCGTAGCCTCTCAAAATCAATAATACGAGAATAGCTGCTCGCCCCAGCTATTATTAACCTGGGTTTATGCTCCAGAGCTGACCTTTCAATTTCGTCATAGTTAAGCATCTCGGTTTCAGGGTCGACTCCGTAAGGGGCAAATTTATACCATTTCCCGGAGAAGTTGACCTCAGAGCCGTGGGTTAGATGCCCGCCATGGCTGAGGTTCATGCCCATAACAGTGTCTCCATGTTCCAGTAGAACTGAATAGGCTGCCATGTTGGCTTGACTACCGCTGTGAGCCTGGACATTAGCATGCTCGGCTTTAAAGAGCTTTTTAGCCCTTTCGATAGCCAGATTTTCAATTTCGTCTATGTAGACACAACCGCCATAATAGCGGTGCCCGGGGTAGCCTTCAGCATATTTGTCAGTTAGCACTGAGCTTTGGGCCTCAAGCACTGCTCGGCTGGCATGGTTTTCAGAGGCAATAAGATTTATGGTGTTTGCTTGCCTTTCTGCCTCCAGGCTTAGGATTTGAGCTACTTTGCTATCACGTTGTACCAAGGAAAGTGCCTTAACAGGTTTCACATTTGTGTTATAATAGTACTTAATATTTCATTCTCGGTCAATAAGAAAACCCATCAAACTGGGTTCCCGCAGCACCATTTGACAGAACGTGTTTACAGTGCTAAATTAACCTATTTAGCAATTAAAGGGGGAGAGTGCTAAATGGCTGTACGGGAGAGAAGAGAAACCGTTCTCAGAATGATAATTGAAGATTATATCACTGGAGCGGTACCAGTAGCTTCGAGTGCTATCGTGGAAAAGTATGGCTTGAAGGTAAGCCCGGCTACCATCCGCAATGATACAGCATACTTAGAACGAGAAGGATATGTTATCCACCCTCACCGTTCAGCCGGAAGTATGCCTACTGATAAGGCTTACCGCTACTATGTGGCATTGATAGGGGAAGAGATTGAACTGCCCCGTGTTGAGCAGTATCTAATTCATCAAATATCTCAGGAAGCAAAAGAAGAGCTAGAGCGATGGCTGAAGACGGTGGCAGCGCTTTTGGCGCGCCTTGTTCGCAACCTGGTAGTAATAACCACTCCCAAAGCTACTCACTGTCGCTTTAAGCATCTCGATTTGGTAGCCTTGCAGGATTTCATGGCTTTGCTGGTCGTGGTTTTGTATGAAGCGAAAGTTAGGCGGCAGGTATTATCTTTTAGTAGAAAGGTTAGCCAGGATGAGCTAACAAAACTAGCTAACAAACTGACTTCTATTTACGCTGGGATGACCAGCAGCGAGATCTCAGCTAAAAAAGAGGAACTTTCCTCTGAGGAGAGGCAGATATCTGAATGTTTAGCAGAGATAGTAGCTGCCGAAGATAAGCTGGAATATGGCGAACCTTATCTCGAAGGACTATGGTTGCTGCTGAGTCAACCAGAGTTTACAAGCAGCCCTAGAATGCTTAGGATTTTAGAAGTGCTGGAAGGTGGGGATTGGCTTAGGAATATAATTTGCCAGGAATTTAACAGGGGAGGGGTAAAGGTAGTCATTGGTGAAGAAAACCCAGAGCCAGCATTACAGGACTTGAGCTTAATAACTAGCCAGTATGGAGTACCTGATAAGGCCAGTGGTATAGTGGGCGTGATTGGGCCTAAACGAATGGACTACGCCAAGGCTATTTCTTCGCTTAACTGCCTCTCTGCATTGCTAAGCAACTCAGTGGCTGAATACATCTAAAGGAGGTCTAACGTTGGCTGAGGGTGACGAGGCAATTGAAGCCGGAATTGAGCAAACTGAGGATATAGAAACGTTACAGCAAGCCCTAGCTGAGGAACGGGAAAAGGCAGAAAAATATTTAGCCAATTGGCAAAGATGCCAGGCGGATTTTGATAATTATAAGAAACGTAGTGAACAGGAAAAAGGGGAGGTTATTGATTTTGCCAATAGCGCGCTTATTTCTAACCTGCTGCCTATCATGAATGACTTGGAGAGAGCCTTCGCTTCAGTTCCGGCTGAGCTCGGCGAATCAAATTGGACTGAAGGTATCAAGCTCATTTATAATAAATTTAAGGCGACTCTGGAGGCACAAGGGCTAACCGAGATTGAAGCTGAAGGAGAGCCCTTTGACCCTCGCTTGCACGAAGCTGTAATGCAGCGGGAAGGGGAGGAAGGAATGGTTGTTGAAGAAATACAAAAAGGCTATAAATTTAAAGGCAAGGTAATTCGTCCTAGCCTGGTTATAGTTGGTAAGGGGGAAGGGAAAAGGAGGGAAAGGCAAACAAATCAGAAGGAGGAGTAGAAATGGGAAGAGCGATAGGAATTGATTTAGGCACTACATTAAGTGTAGTAGCGGTGATGGAGGGGGGCGACCCCAAGATTATACCAAGTGCTGAAGGGGGCAATCTCGTTCCTTCGATGGTAGCCATAGGTAAGGGTGGAGAAAGATTAGTAGGAGAGTTAGCCAAGCGTCAGGCAATAGTCAATCCTGAGAATACTATATTCAGCATAAAGCGTCTTATCGGTCGTAAATTTAAGAGTCGCACTGTTCAGGACGATATGAAGCGCCTACCATATAAGATTACCGAGGCTCCCAATGGCGATTGCCGAGTGGTAATGGGGGGCAAGGAGTATAGTCCTCAGGAAATATCAGCCATGATATTGCAGAAGTTGAAGGCTGATGCTGAGGCTTATCTTGGAGAGAAGGTCGAAGACGCTGTAATCACCGTGCCAGCCTATTTTAACGATAGCCAGCGAAATGCCACTAAGGATGCCGGCACCATAGCCGGGCTTAGCGTTTTGCGTATTATTAACGAGCCTACAGCATCATCCCTGGCTTATGGAATGGACAAGAAACAAGAGCAAACCATTGCCGTCTATGACTTGGGTGGTGGAACTTTCGATATTTCCATCCTGGATATAGGAGAGGGCACCTTTCAGGTTAAGGCAACCAATGGTGATACCCACCTCGGTGGCGATGACATCGACCAGAGGGTTATGGACTGGGTATGTGATGAATTTAAGAAAGAGCAAGGCATCGATTTGAAGCAGGACAAGATGGCATTACAGAGGTTGAAAGACGCTGCTGAGAAGGCCAAGAAGGAACTGTCTACAGTGGCTCAAACAGAGATAAGCCTTCCCTTCATTACTGCCGATGCCAGCGGTCCCAAGCATCTTAGCATGACATTAACTCGAGCCAAGCTAGAACAATTATCCGCTGATCTGATAGAAAAGAGTATCGAGCCTTGTCGCCAGGCCCTAAGCGATGCCGGGCTCAAGGCAAGCCAGATCAATAACGTAATTCTTGTCGGTGGTCAGACGAGGATGCCCAAAGTTCAGGAGACATTGAAGCAATTCTTTGGCCGGGAACCTGTCAAGGGAATCAATCCCGATGAAGCAGTAGCTTTAGGTGCCGCCATCCAGGCGGGGGTGCTCAAGGGTGAAGTGGGAGAAGTCCTTCTGCTCGATGTCACCCCACTCACTCTGGGGATAGAAACGCTAGGAGGGGTAGCTACACCGCTTATTGCTCGCAACACCACGATACCCACTAAAAAGAGCCAGATTTTCAGCACTGCTAGTGATAATCAACCAAGCGTTGAAATACACGTTCTTCAAGGGGAACGTCCTATGGCTGCTGATAACCGAACGCTGGGACGCTTTATGCTTGATGGCATTCTGCCAGCGCCACGTGGTATGCCCCAGATCGAGGTGACTTTCGATATAGATGCCAATGGCATCCTTAATGTTAGCGCTCTTGATAAGGGCACGGGGAAAGAACAAAAAATTACTATTACCGCCTCTAGTGGATTGAGCAAGGAGGAAGTGGAGAAGATGAGCCGAGAGGCTGAGCAACATGCTGCCGAGGATACTAAACGTAAGGAAGAAGTGGAGGTGCGCAATTCTGCTGACAGCTTGGTTTACACCGCAGAAAAAACTCTCCGGGATCACGGGGATAAGATACCCGATGATGTAAAACAGGAAATAGATGCTAAGATAGCCAGTGTGAAATCAGCTCTTCAAGGCCAGGACATAAATTCCATTCGTAATGCTGTGCAGGATCTGTCACAGACTATGCAGAAGGCCGGGACATCGGCTTACCAGCAACCGGGACAGCCCCCGCATGGTGGAGAGGAACCCGGTGGAGAGGAACCTGGTGGGGGAGACGAAGGCACGGTGGAAGGGGAATTTCGCGAAGTCTAAGCAATTCCGACCCGGCACTCAATGCTCTGAGTGCGGGGTTCCTGGAAATTGGAGACGCAAAGTCACATTTCTCCCAAGGAGCATGATGGTAACATTTAAGCTGGAACAATTCGTCATAACTGCCAACAGAATCTGGCAGAAGGCGCGAGAAGAGAATCGGTTGACTCATAACCCCTCTGATGAGGAACTGAGAGAGCTTGTGAAAAAACAGCCGGAGGTCAGGAAAACAATTTATGGAAACTTTGTCGCCCAAAGTGAGCCTACTTCTAGGTCAGCAATGTTCACCAAAAACAGTGTTGACCATCCCTTTGGCGAGGATGAACTAAGGCTATTAGAGCAGTGTGAAAAGGCTTTGGGCAAGGAAAGATTGATTTCCATAGACAGCATTGTGGGTAATGAAACTAGTAATACCACGGTCAGGTTAATTGTTCCTGAGCGGTTTGCCCATGTTGCCTGCGGAGGCAAGAACCTTTTTATACCCCCGAAGGGGGAAGTCGAGAAGCCAACTTACCACATCTTATTCTTCGCTGACGAGGCTTTTGAAACTAACCAGTCAAAGCCACTCCCCGAGAGAGATATCACTATCAGATTGGCTATGCTGGATGACGGGAGGTTTGTCAAGATAATCAGGAACGGTAACTACATAGGTGAATATAAGAAGGGGGTTTTCGCTGCTGAGGATTGGGTAGTTAAGACGAGAAGGGGAGGCATCTTCTTACATACTGGTTGTAGAGAGGATTACCTTCAATCAGCACACGGGGACTATCGGATGGCGCGGACGTTACTTGTGGCATTAAGTGCCAACGGGAAAACAACTACAACCTGTAGAATCCTGGCCAGAAAAGGGAAGGAGAAATCCTGGCTTATTCAGGATGATGGAGGGACTCTCATGCCCGATGGTTCCTTTCACGGCTTTGAAGCCGGGGGAATATTTGTAAAAACCGAAGGCGTGAACCCCGGGGAGCAAATCGAAGTATTTTATGGACTGTTGAAACCGGAAACTGTCTGCGAGAATGTTTATGTAACTGAAGACGGAGATTTCGACTTTTTCAATTTTGAAAGAACATCCAATGGCAGAGCAGTGGTATTAAGAAGAGATTTTATGCATGCTAGTCGCTATATTGATGTGGATAGGATTGATAATCTGATTCTTATCACCAGGGGACCGCTGATTCCGGCAATATCGAAGCTAACCCGGGAACAAGCAGCAGCCTTGATGGTTCTGGGACAGGCAATGGAATCCTCGGCTGGTGACCCGACCCAGGCAGGGAAAATCAGGAGGGAATTTTTCTATGACCCCTTTGTCGCCGGAGACCTGGCCGAGCATGCTAATATATTTTATGAGATAATAAAAGGTATTCCCCACCTAAATTACTATCTGATAAATACTGGAGGAATAGGAGAGGGGGAATATTACAAAGATATAAGATTGGAATTCACCATGGCAATACTCGATTCTTTACTAAGGGGAGGTTTAGAAGATTGGGTAGATTCCCCCACGGGCTTTAAGGTGCCCGGGTCGATAAGATATGTAGATGATATTTACTTGCATCCTGAGAAACTTTACTCCAGGACTGAATTTGAAGAAAAGCAGAGAGAACTTAACAAAATTAGATGCGAGTCCGTGAAAGAACTCGGAGGTTCTTTACATCCTGATATAAGGGAACTTTTTAGCAAGCCCAACGGCGTATAATAGAACTGCAAATCTCACGCAGTTCGTCTGGAATTTTGGTCGGATAGCTGTAAATCATAGGGAGGACAAGAAGTGATGGAGTCAGCTGAACTTTATGAAAGATTAAAGAAGGAAAAAGCAGAGCTGTTGGAAAAGATAGAACAGTTGAGAACTCTCGGTCAACCATCGGCAGATAGAAGGGAAGGCAGTCCGTTCGGCAAGAGGGAAGAAGGAGCCGATGAAGCCTCCGAACTGGAGAAAAGGCTGGCCTTGGAAAGCAGGCTGAGGGAGTCTCTTAGCGAGGTTGAACATGCCTTACAAAAATATGAAGCCGGCACTTATGGATTGTGCGATTCCTGTGGGCAACCTATAGAGCAAGCTCGCCTTGAAGCCATACCTCAAGCAAGCTTATGTCTGAACTGTAAGGCTAAGCAGGCAAAGGAAGCAAAGGGGATGAGATAAAGGGCGCTCGACTGTGTTGTGACCCGACCAAATCGGCGACTTTGGTGTGGAAAAAGATAATAAGAAACTGCCTTTGCGTGACAGCATTAAAAGGGTAACATTATGTCTCCTCGTCATTGCTTTGGTGAGCGCTTCAGATCAATTGAGCAAGCTATGGGTTAGAGCTCACTTAGAACTTGGGGAAGCGCTCTCAATAACTGACCGCTTAAGCTTTATCTATATTGGGAATACGGGCTCTGCCTTTGGTTTATTTGCCAATCAAACCTTTCTTATCATCATTATTAGCATAGCTGCTTTGCTTTTTACCTTGTTGTTTCTTCGTTACTTATCCCCAGCTACTACCCTGAGCATAGTATCTATCGGTTTGATTATGGGTGGCGCTGTAGGCAATCTCATAGACCGCCTCCGTTTTGGTTATGTCACAGACTTCATTTACTTCCGTTTGTGGGGCAACTTCCATTGGCCTGCATTTAACATCGCTGATGCAGCTATAACGGTGGGTGTCTTTGTTCTCATTTATTCCTTTTATAGGTCGGGGGTATTTAGAAAAGCATATGAACGCAACAACAGACCCCAAGATTAAGACATTGCAATTCAACTCGCCTGTTCCTGACATGCGCCTTGACAAGTACTTAACCCAGGTCCTTCCGCAATTCTCGCGCGCTCATTTACAGAAATTAATTGTGCAAGGTTATATTCTGGTCAATGGGCAAAGGGCGAAAGCGAACCAGAGATTAAGCAAGGGCGATAGGATAATGGTCGAGCTTCCTCCCCTACCTGTCCATCCTTTAGCTGAACCAATTCCTTTAACTGTAATTTATGAGGATGAGGACATTTTGGTCATAGATAAACCTGCTGGATTGACAGTTCACCCTGCCCCGGGGCATCCCAGCCATACTTTGGTCAATGCGGTCTTAGCTCATTGCCCCGGCCTGGCCATGAGCAACGAACTGATGCGCCCAGGCATAGTTCACAGACTGGATAAAGATACGTCGGGGCTCATAGTCATTGCCAAAAACGACCTTGCCCGGGAATATTTAGCCGCACAGTTCAAAAGCCGCACTGTGACTAAAGGATATCTTGTCCTTGTTAAAGGAAGGCTATCCCCGGAGCAGGGAATAATTGAAGCACCTATCGGGCGAGACCCTCATAGTAGACGGAGGATGGCAATAGTAGAAGCCGGAAAAGAAGCTAGCACCCAATATCAAGTCCGGAAATACCTGGATAACTACACTTTAGTCGAGGTTACTCCCCTAACAGGGCGTACGCATCAAATCAGAGTACACCTGTCGGCTATCGGCTGTCCGGTCGTCGGTGACCCCATTTATGGAATAAAATCGGCTCATCTTAACAGGCAATTTATTCATGCCTATCGCCTTGGCTTTCGTCTACCATCAACTAAGCAATACCAGGAATTTACCTCGCCCTTACCTATGGACCTGGAGCAAGCTTTGGAGTACTTAGCCCGAAACGCCACTGTGTAGGTACAGGTCATAATTGCCCTTTTGAAGCGCAGATTTTTCGAATCACTACTTAGACGAACGAGCGCGGTTTCTTGCAAGGAGAGACCTTGTTTGCTATGATGGGAGAAAATAAAATGGGCAAAATAGAATTAGATGTTACTAACCGAGAGATTCTCGGTAAAAAAGTCAAGCATTTGCGCCGCCAGGGAATTACGCCCGTGCATCTTTTCGGGCACGGTATCAAGTCTCTGGCTCTACAGTGTGACACCGATGAACTTGAACGAGTGTTAGCTCAAGCTGGGCACACAGGGCTCATTGGCCTCAAGCTCGATAAGGAGAAAAAGCCGAGGACCGTTGTGGTTCGCGAATTTGATAGAGATTGGCGGAGGGGGAAATTGCTCCATGTAGACTTTTATCAGATAAAAATGGAAGAAAAGATAAGGGTAGAGGTTCCTATTGTCTTAGTCGGAGAAGCGCCAGCCCTGAAATCTAAGGACAATATGCTGGAGCACGAGCTCGGGGCTTTGAGTGTAGAGTGTTTACCGGCAAAAATCCCTGCTAATGTAGAAGTGGACATCAGTTCCTTCACCGAGCCAGGGCAAGCGATAAGAGTCAAGGATATCGCCCTGGATAAAGATATTACCATTCTTAACGACCCGGAGTTGGTTGTGGTGAAAATCAGTTGGCGACCTGTGGAAAAGGTAGAAGAGGAAGTGGTGGAGGAAGCGGTTGAAGCGGAAGAAGCGGTTGAAGAAGCTGGAGCCCCCGAAGAGGCTCCACCAGGTGAGGAGACAGAAGAGGCATAATCGCCTAACTTGCCTGGCAATTGCTTCTGTATCTATACGGATACACTGGGTTTGACACGCTGGCAAACCCCTGATATAATACCTGAAATTAAATGCTAGCTCTCTCCGAGCTGCCTTGCCTAAAGAGAATCCATGGCAAGCAGACGGTGGGCTGAAAAGCCTCGAGGGTATAGATAGAAATGTCTATGCCTCCCGTGCTTGGAAAGGAGGGAAAATGGAGCTTGGTTTTTGGACAGCACCGTTTTTGTAGCGGTGTTTTTTTGTTCTCTTTTCCCATCCTATTACTTTACTCTACACTGTTCTGCCTATCGTGCCTCACTTGTTTGTGGCGGGTATCGAAACCATTTTACAATGGAGTTTGCAGGCGTTAGCATGCAAAGGGGCTTGGGAGCAAATTATTTGTATTGATTTTGCGGCTTTGCCGCCGGAAGGAGGAAGAATATGACTAAAATGAGTGGTTGGAAAAAGCCAGGTAGTATGGAAATAGTTTTTATCCTGCTTGGCGTATTTATGCTGCTCTTCATTTTTGCTCCTCCGCTTAAGACAGTATTTTCTTCCTCCCCCGCGACTTTATGGAACACTCTACTCGAAGAGGACGTATACTCCTCTGTTCTGCTCACCATCTGCGCTGCCTTGGTAGCTACCCTGATAGGGCTTCTTCTTGGCGTTCCTTTAGCTTATGTTCTGGCGCGGCATCAATTTCGGGGAAAGAGGTTTGTAGAGGCGATTATAGATGTACCTATCGTAATCCCTCACTCTGCTGCTGGTGTTGCCCTCCTGTTTGTCTTCGGCAGCAATTTTCTCTTCGGCAAGATTTTGAATGGCATAGGCATTGGCTTCTTTAGATCTTTTACCGGAGTGGTCATCGCCATGATGTTTGTCAGCGTTCCTTTTCTTATCGACGCGGCTAAGGAGGGCTTCAAAGCCGTGGATGTCAGGTTAGAGAAGGTAGCCAGGACCTTAGGTGCCTCTGCTTGGAAGTCGTTCTTTCGGATTTCATTACCTCTGGCCTGGAGAAGCATCTTCTCTGGTTCAGTGCTCATGTGGGCTCGGGGCCTATCTGAGTTTGGCGCCATAATCATCATAGCCTATAGTGCCTCCTTTCTGGGATGGAACCCTAAGGTCCTCCCTGTACTGGTTGCTAATCGCTTCGATTTTGGCTTAGATTACGCCAGGCCAGTAGCAGCTATAGCAATCCTTATCTCTCTTATCGCCTTCATCGCACTCAGGTCAATAGCCTATAGAGGTGAAAAGGCATGATTGCCATAAAGAACCTGAAGGTTAATTTAGGTGATTTTCTCCTTCAGAACATCAACCTCGATATTGAGCCAGGGGAATACTTTATCGTCCTTGGACCTACTGGGGCAGGGAAGACCGTGCTACTCGAGGCTATTGCCGGGCTCTATCCAGTCCTTGAAGGGGAGGTCTGGGTTGGCGACAAGGAAATCACCGGCCTAAGTCCGGAGAAAAGGGAAATTGGGATTGTTTATCAAGACCAGGTGCTGTTTCCCCATCTTTCCGTGGAGAAGAACATCGCCTTCGGATTGAAGATGAGAAAGCGCCCTAAGAATGAGGCAAAGGCAAAGATAGACGCTATTGTTGGGGTAGTGGGAATTTCGCATCTGCTTACGAGGAGTCCTGCTACTTTGAGTGGCGGGGAGAAGCAGAAAGTGGCTCTAGCCCGGGCACTGGTCACTGAACCCAAGGTGCTCTTGCTGGACGAACCCTTAAGTGCGCTTGATCCCGAGACCAGGGAGAAGATGCAAAGGGAGTTAAGGGAAATACATAGCAGGATTGAGTTAACCGTCATCCATGTCACCCACGACTTTGAAGAAGCCGTAGCTCTGGGGCATAGAGTTGCTGTGCTGAACGATGGCTGTATAGCCCAGGTAGGGACACCTGAGGAATTTCTACGCCGGCCGAGTTCGGAATTTGTGGCTCGATTTGCCCTCACAAGAAATATCCTCTCGGGCAGGGTTATGGGAATGGAGGATGGCTGCACTCTCATTGACATCGGTGGCACACAACTCCGGGCGGCAACCGAGGCAAAGGGTGAGGTGCGCCTTTCCCTCCGCCCTGAAGATATCTTCATTTCCAAAGAGCCCCTCCAGTCTACCGCAAGAAATTGCTTCCTGGGCGTGGTCAGCGACATTGCCGACAGAGGCTCAGTCGTTTACGTCACCGTGAATCTGCCGCCAGATTTCGTCTGCATCATTACCCGCCAGGCTTTTGATGAACTTCAATTGGGAAAAGGGGCGGAAGTATGGATCACATTTAAGGCTTCGGCAATTCATGTCTTTTAAAAAGGTTTCCAGAGATAAAAGGAGGTTTTGAATGAAAGGAATTTTGCCCAAGATAGCTTCAATCGTTTTGGTCCTAACAGTGCTCGTAACGGTTCTTGGCTGTGGTGGTGGTGGCGGTGGCGAGCAACCAGAAACGCTGACAATTTTTCACGCGGGAAGCCTGGCGGTGCCGTTTGAGGACCTGGGAGCAGAGTTCGAGGAATCACATACCAATGTTGATATCGTGTTTACATCGGGAGGAAGTGCTACGGTAATAAGCAACGCGATAGCACAAGAAGACGCCGGTGAAAGCCCACCTGACATAATCGGCTCCGCCGATTACAAGCTTATTCCCAGCAGGATGTATGATGGTGGCTACGCTGATTGGTATATCGCCTTCGCCAGAAATACGATGGTGCTTTGCTACCGAGACAATGCACCCGGTTCTGATGAAATAGTAAGTGGCAACCGCACCTGGTACGATGTGCTCAGGAATGAAGATGTGAGCTATGGACACAGCGACCCCGACCAGGATCCCTGTGGCTATAGAACACTCCTAGTTATGCAGTTAACCGAGAGCTATTACTGTGATAATGCTGCAGACTTTGGCCTTGAGCCAGACCCTGATGCTGCGGATCTATATGATGTGCTTATTCCTGGAAGTGAGCATGAACGGGGTAGAGTTGGAGGGACCAGCGAAGCCAGGCCCAGTGGCAGCGAAGAAATTGTGAGCGCAAAGTCGGTCGACCTCATCACAGCCCTTCAGTCGGGTGACCTAGATTACGCTTATGAGTATCGCTCCGTAGCTGTGCAACACGGGTTGAATTACATTGACCTTAACGACTATATTAACCTGTCTAAGACAAGTGCTGAGCTTCCTGGCGTTGAAGAGTTTTACGGCACAGCATCCATAGAGATTAAAAAGGGAGATACTTATGCAGCTCAATATGGCGCGGCCATAGTATATGGTGTTACTATACCGGTGCATGCTGAGAATGGGGAGCTTGCCGCGGAGTTTATTGAGCTCCTTCTTTCTGCAACAGGAGAGCAAGTAATGGAAGTTGAAAATGGTCAACCAATGCTTGACCCGCCGATATGCGACCACCCTGAAAATCTGCCTGCATCATTACAGGCCCTGTTCGACTAAAGGAACATTATAGGAGGATATTTAAGACGGGAGTTCTGGACGATTTAATCTCCAGCTTAAGTGGAGACAGCGCAGTCCGTGAGGTACATTCCTGTGTCTTCTGGACCGCAGTGCTGAGCAAGCACTGCGGTCTGGCCTCCACTTTCCATGAGCCACATCCATCTCACAGGCCAGTGAGAAAGGCGGGGAGCTTAATCGGACTATCGGCATTAGAGCTGGCACAATATGCCAGGTCGGACAATGTTCTGGAAGCATCTATTGGAATGGCAGCTATTAATTCGCTAATAGATATCGATGAAGCTAGATGCGTCAAGGAAAACGCTCTTGATGTTCTGGCACGGAAAGGAAGGGGTAAAAATATCGCTATAGTGGGTCGCTTTCCATGGACCCCAAAGCTGCGAAGGATAGCAAGGACGTTTTGGGTCATCGAGCAAAGACCTCAAAAAGGAGAATTGCCAGCAGAGGCAGCGGAAGATGTGTTGCCTCAAGCTGACGTGGTTGGCCTTACCGGGACTTCGTTCATAAATCACACAGTTGACAGGTTGCTGGCCTTAAGTAAGAGTAGCTTTGTTGTCATGGTGGGACCCACCACGCCTTTATTGCCAGTTTTGTTTGATTATGGTGTGGATATCCTTGCTGGAACGCAGGTAGTTGAACCTGATAAGACAATTCGTTCCATCAGCCAGGGTGCCATTTTCAGCCAGGTCAAAGGTGTGAAGCTTGTAACCATGGCTAAAGAGAGAAAGAATGACAGGACCTCTTGATTCTTTCGGGCGGAGCATAAATTACCTGCGGATCTCAGTTACCGACCGTTGTAACCTGCGCTGCATCTATTGCATGCCACCCGAAGGTGTCCCCCAAATATCCCATAGCGAGATTCTCTCCTACGAGGAGATTCAGACGGTCGTCCAGGCAGCGGCAGAACTGGGCATCAACAAAATAAGGCTCACTGGTGGCGAGCCCATGGTTAGGGCTGACCTGCCCAAGCTCATTAAGATGATATCTCAAGTGGAAGGAATTGAAGAGCTATCGTTGACGACAAACGGGGCGTTTCTCAAGAAATATGCTTTGGAACTTAAGCAGGCAGGTTTGTCCAGAGTCAACGTGAGCCTGGACACGCTTAAACCCGATAAATTTCGATACATAACCCGTCTTGGGGAATTGAAAACTGTTCTCGAGGGCATCGAAGCGGCAAAGGAGGCTGGCTTCGAACCTGTCAAGATAAACACTGTAGTCATGCGGGGCATAAACGATGATGAAGTACTGGATTTCGCCAGGATGACCTATGAAGACGGATGGCATGTTCGCTTCATCGAGCTTATGCCCTTCAAGGGTGTAGCAGATTTTGTACCCTCTGTTGAATTGCAACGACATATTAGTTTGCTTGGCAAGCTTGAGCCCTGTCCCGATTCCATCGGGATAACTGGCAACGGACCTGCTATCTACTATTGTTTAGCGGGAGCCAGGGGCACTATAGGCTTCATCAATCCCCTCACCGAGCATTCCTTTTGCTCCCGGTGTAACCGCATGCGGCTTACTCCAGATGGCAAGCTACGCCCCTGCCTTCTGGGAGAAGATGAGATTGACTTAAAAATGCCGCTACGCAATAATGCCTCGATGGAGGAGCTAAAAAGCCTGATCCTCAAGGCAGTTGCTTCCAAGCCGGAGCATCATCATTTGGAGGAAGGCAATGTCAGGCTGGTCAATCGAAAAATGTCGCAGATTGGAGGTTGAGAATGGAGTCAGGGCAAATTCATATGATAGACGTTACCCAGAAAAAGGAAACAGAACGCCAGGCAGTAGCCAAAGGCAGGGTGCAGATGGAGCCGGCTACCTTAGAGCTTATCCGTAAAGGGGAACTAAAAAAGGGAGATGTCTTAGCCGTAGCAAAAACGGCTGGAATCATGGCCGCAAAAGAAACTCACCGTCTTATACCTCTCTGTCACCCTCTCCAGCTCACCCACGTTGCAGTTGAATTTGATCTGCCTGAAAATGGTAATTTTGTCGAGATTACCGCCAGCGTCAAGGGAGTTGGGAAAACAGGATTCGAAATGGAGGCGCTGGTAGCAGTATCTGTAAGTGCTCTGACTATTTATGACATGTGCAAAGCAGTAGACAAGAGCATGACCATTGGAGAGATTCGCTTGGTAAGGAAGAGCGGAGGTAAAAGCGGGCTTTATCTAGCTGACTAACTCTTCCAGCACCATCTTAACCGCTTCGGGAATTGCCTGCTCCACCTCGGGCGTGCATTTCTCGCTAAAGCTAGTAATATCTTTGGCTTCTATAGCGAATATCGTGATTTTTTGGGGCATCGCCAGGTTAAGCGTATTTCCCAATTCCAGAGAAGTAGCCAGATTTATTTGATGAGGTGAGGAGAAGTGTTTGGTGAGAGAGAAATCTTCAGGCCCCATACGATATATCTGGCCTGCTTGCCCCTTTTCAGTTTGAATGGCATCAATGATAATAACTTTATCATAGCCTACGATAGAATCTAAGAGACGGAGACCAGCTTCACTTGTTTCAGCTACAGTTATTTGGGGGTCATCGAGTTGCTTCCCTACCTCTTGGGCCACCCTGATCCCCGCTCCGTCGTCAGATAAAATAGGATTTCCCAGCCCTAAAACCAGGGTTTTCATTTCGATTTGCGAAAACTTGCTATGAGATACCCTGGCTCAGTTTCTTAATCTCGTTGCCCTGGGCATCATAGATGGTCACCTCCAGGGGCAATTGGCCGGGGAGAGAATGTGTGGCACAGGCAAGGCAGAGATCATAGGGACGCCATGCCATCTCAATGCGGTTGAGCAATCCTTCAGTTATCTCTTTACCGGGTTTTATCAAGTCTTCAGCCGCTTTCTTAACCGACATATAAAAGGCGGCATAGTTATTGGTGGTGCCCACGATCAGGTTGCACTTCTTTATAATCCCTCTTTCGTCAGTAATGTAATGGTGAGTAAGGGTACCTCGGGGGGCTTCAACAATACCTACTCCTTCATCGGGCTTTGCTGTAGGAATGTTACGGATATCCGTGCTGGTTATCTCAGGATCTTGAACAAGCTCCACCATTCTTTCAGCGGCGTAAAGAAGTTCAATCAGGCGTGCCCAGTGGGTTGCCAGTGTATAATGGACTGGCTTGCCCCCGAGAGTGGAATACATCTTTTCATATTCTTCCTGGGCTAGAGGAGTTGTCATGCCATCGGCAGCATTCAGTCGGGACAGGGGTGTGGCCCGATAAACTCCGCTATCCTTGCCATCAACAAAACCTTTCCAGCCTACATTCTTAAGGTAAGGAAACTTGAGATATGTCCAGGGCTCGACATGTTCCGCGAGATGCTTCAGATAGTCCCGAGGGACATACTTACAGAACTCTTTGCCATCAGGGTCAACCACACGAACTTTACCATCATAGAAGTTGACCTTATTATTTTCGTCAACCAACCCCATAGAATAAGTCCGGTGGGTAAAGGTATCGCTCAGGACCATATCCAGATAGTCTTTGTTCTTGAGAACCACGTCATCGAAGACTTTGAGCGATAATTTGCCGAACTCCACCGACGATTTGGCTATTTCTTCTATCTTTGCTCTTTCCTCTTCATTTATGGCTTTGCTTACACCGCCGGGCAATCCGAAGCAGGGGTGTATTGGACGGCCACCGATTGTCTGGATAACCCAGTGATTTTCATGACGTGTCCTGATTACAGCGCCCCCGAGCTCCAGTCCCACCTTAGCGATTACCCCGAGAATGTTGCGCTCTGCGGGAGGAGCATCCGGCCCCATAACGAAATCGGGGGCAGCAAGGATATAAAAGTGAGTGGTGTGGTCAGTTACGTAGAAGGCGCTGTAGAGGAGTTCACGGAGCTTTTTGGCTGCGCTTGTTGGTTCAACATGAAACAAGGCATCTAAGGTTTTGGTTGATGCCATATGGTGGGCTTCAGGGCAGACACCACAGATGCGCTGGGTTATCTGAGGCATATCCTCAGCCGGGCGGCCCTCAGAGAATTTCTCGAAACCTCTGAGTTCAGGAACCTGAAAATAAACATTAGCTACTCCACCATCGTCATTGAGGAAGATGGCAATCTTACCGTGCCCTTCAAGTCGGGTGATGGGGTCTATCATTATTTTTTTCATTTTATCCTCGCCCTCCTGAGTAGTGAATCTGGCAGACTGTAGCGGTAAAAAGTGCCTGCCGGGTCGGGAATATCGTCAATTATCCTTTGAATCTCTTCGGGGTCGTTGGAATCAATGATAGATGAGAGAGCACTTAAAAAATGAGCTCCCTGGTCGATTACTCCTTCTACTGGCCCGTAACAGCCGGTACATGGCATATTGGCCTGAGGGCAGAGAGCACCGCAGCCGCCTCGAGTAGCTATGCCGTAGCACAATAACCCCTGCTCCAGCAGACACTTTTCAGGGTCAGGGATTATTTCGTAAGGTCTATAGAACTTTTTGATCTTCTTTTCTTCTCTAGTACGAGGACACTCATCGCAAAGAGCCTTCGCCGAGTGACTTATAACAGTGCCTTTCGGTGGCAACTTACCTTCAATCAAAGCTTCAAGGGCAAGCCAGGTAGTCTTTTCTTCCGGGGGACAGCCGGGGACGAAATAATCGACATCCACGGTTTGGGCTAAGGTCTTAACCGTGTCGTAGAACTCAGGAATGTCAAGCTCACCTTCGGGCACCTTAACCTTCGTCTGGGGAAAGATTTTCTCAGGATTATCAGTCGAAGGCGTTTCGATATAGGCACATTCGAACGTCATCTGTCGGTTGTAAAAATTAGACAGCCCGGGTATACAGCCTTCATAGGAACAAGAGCCATAGGCAATCATCAACTTGGATTTAGCTCGTAAGAGTTTGGCAATATGTTCATTCTCCGAAGTCCGGATAGCCCCATTAAAGAGACAGGCGTCAATACTTTTATCTGGCATCTTCTCTACGTCAGCATACTTGAAATCTATGCCTATCGGCCAGAACACGATGTCGGCGGCCTCAGCCAGCTTCAAAATTTTTTCGCCTATTGCTAGTGTGGCGATGTCACAGCCGCCGCAACTAGCCGCCCAATAAAGAGCTATCTTAAGTTTAGCCATGCCTTGCCTCCTGAGAATTTTGTTTGGAAGGAGCTAATGAACTTGGACCGAGGTTTTTTATGGCTTGAGTAAAATTACTGGTTACCTCCGCAAATTTTGCTCCTTCAGACGCAGAAACCCACTCAAGCCGGACTCTTTCTTCCTCTATACCCAACTGCTTCAACGTCTTCTTAAGCAGTGGAATTCGGCGCATTGTCTTGTAATTCCCTTCGATATAGTGGCAATCACCGGGATGGCAACCGAGAACTAACACGCCATCAGCACCAACACTGAGTGCCTTAAGGATAAAGAAAGGACTCACCCTGCCGCTGCACATCACCCTGATTATCCTTACAGCAGAAGGGCACTGAATTCTTGAGGTGCCAGCCAGGTCAGCACCGGCATAAGAACACCAGTTACAGCAAAAAGCTACTATTTTTGGTTCAAAGTTGTCCATCTATCCTCCTAAATTCAACAAAGAGGGTAGTGCTAATTCATTATCACTTTTCAGCTCAATAACACGGATAACTAGCACCATTATACTAATTTTCACAAATGGCTATAATAATCTATACGATAAATTATTTGACACTATCCCCTCAGATATTCATCTATATCCCTTGCTGCGCGGCGGGCAGCGCCCATAGCGCTTATCACTGTAGCGGCGCCGGTAACTATATCCCCGCCAGCCCAGACTCTGTTTTTCATAGTATTGCCGGTAGCCTCATCAGCCACTACTGTACCCCACTTAGTTGTCTTCAAATCAGGTGTAGTTTGAGCAATAAGGGGATTGGGACGGGTGCCCAAGGCAGCTACCACCATATCCACATCCAGGATAAACTCACTTCCTTCTTTGGCAATGGGGCGCCGTCGACCGCTCTCATCAGGCTCACCCAGCTCCATCTCATAACACTCTATACCAACTACCCAGTTCGACTCATTGCCGATATACCTCTTTGGGTTGGTCAGCAGCTTGAACTGGATTCCTTCCTCCTTGGCATTCTCAACTTCCTCAAGGCGGGCAGGCATCTCTACCTCTGAGCGACGGTATATAATATAAACATCGTCAGCACCAAGTCGGAGGGCACATCGGGCTGAGTCCATAGCTACATTACCACCACCAATCACTGCTACTCTTCTGCCCACCAACACTGGCGTATCATATTCAGGAAACTTATATGCCTTCATCAGGTTAACCCGGGTCAGGAACTCATTCGCTGAATAGATGCCATTTAAATTCTCGCCGGGAATGTCCATAAACATGGGTGCTCCGGCACCAGTACCCAGGAAAATAGCATTATAGCTGCTTTTCAGCAATTCATCCAGCGTCACCACCTTTCCCACTACCGAATCCAGTTCAATCTTCACCCCTAAGGAAGCGACGTAGGCAACTTCAGCCTGCACAATTTCTTTTGGTAGCCTGAACTCGGGAATTCCATACATCAGCACCCCGCCAGCCACATGCAATGCCTCAAAAAGACTAACACTATGGCCGAGCTTGGCTAAATCGGCAGCGGCAACCAGTCCGGCTGGTCCTGAGCCGACCACCGCCACTTGTTTACCAGTTGGTCTGGGCGGATCGGCCTTGGGGTTCAGCGCCCCCCTATTATTCTGTTCCCAGTCAGCCACGTAGCGCTCCAGGCGTCCGATGGCAATAGGCGCTTTTTTCTTAGCTAACGAGCATGCTTGTTCACACTGTGTCTCTTGCGGGCAGACCCGCCCGCAGATGCCGGGCAGGCTGTTCTTATCCTTGAGTATCTTTACCGCTTCGGGCATATTGTCATTAAGGATAGCCTTGATAAAGCCGGGGATATCTATCTCCACCGGGCAGCCCTCAGTACAAGGATGCTTGGGACACTGGAGACAACGGCTTGCCTCGGCTTTAGCCTGCTCGGCGCTGTAACCCAAGGCAACCTCGTTGAAGTTTTTACCCCGTGTCTTGGGGTCCTGCTTTGTCATTGGCTCTCTGTTGAGATTAACCTTAGCCATGTATGTTGCTCAGACCTCCATTCAACAACGCTTGCCCACCTGAGCCTGCCAGTGCTCAAAAGAGCGTTTTTCCTCTTCAAGATAAGTACGCTGCCGGGCCGAGAGCAGGTCCCAATCTACCTGATGCCCGTCAAAATCAGGCCCATCCACGCAAGCGAGCTTGGTTACGCCACCAACGGATACACGGCAGCAGCCACACATCCCAGTGCCATCAACCATTATTGGATTCAGGCTAACGATAGTTTTCACCCCAAAAGGCTGGGTAGTCAGGGCACAGAACTTCATCATGATGGTCGGGCCAATGGCAATAACTCGGTCAACCTTCCCCCCACTCTCAAGCAGTTCCTTCAGTGGCTCAGTTACTACCCCTTTGCGACCATATGTACCATCATCAGTGGTAACTGTTAGCTGGTGGCTGACACTGCGTAGCTTATCTTCCCAGAAGAGCAAGTCCCTGCTCCGTGCCCCCAAGATGGAGATAATCTTATTTCCCTTCTCTTTCAGCGCCCTGGCAATAGGCGCTATTGGCGCGGCGCCAACCCCTCCTGCCACACAGACTACAGTACCAAATTTGTCGATATGCGCTGGTACACCAAGGGGACCAACAAAGTCGGCAATGGAGTCACCGGCTTTCAGCAGCGCCAGCCTAAAGGTTGTTGCTCCCACTTCCATAAACACCAGGGTGACACTGCCTTCCTTCCCGTCCCAGTCAGCAAGTGTCAGAGGAATGCGCTCGCCCCTTTCATCAATCCTGACGACAACAAACTGCCCCGCCAGCGCTTTTTTAGCAATTGCCGGTGCTTCGATTTTGAACAGATGGATTTTCGTCGCTAAGGTCTCTCTATAAATAATTCGAAACATTTGGGGGACTCCACCCTAGTTCATTTAGCTAAATAAAGCTTCTACCTGAACTAGAATTTGCTCATCAGTAAAGTGGTGCATGGCGATAATTCCTGAAGGCAGGCAGCACCTATTGCAGGAAAACCTACAATTTGGGCTGAAACCCGTTCTTCTTCATACCAGTACTCCTTCTACCTGAGCGACAATCTCTTCGTTGGTAAACTGTCTTGCAGTTATCGCTCCGCTAGGACATGCACCAGCACAAACCCCGCAACCTTTGCACAACGCCTCATTAATTTGGCAGACTTCCTTTTCCTCATCAAAAGAAATAGCATTGAAAGGACAAAGATTAAGGCAGGTCTTACAACCTGAACACTTGTCCTCATTGATTGCCGAAATGGCAGCCTCGAGTGTAATTTTACCCTTGCTTATCATTGCCAGGACCCTTGCTGCTGCTGCTGAAGCTTGGGCTACAGTATCGGGAATATCCTTGGGGCTCTGGCAGCAACCGGCGACAAAAACTCCCTCAGTAGGTGTAGCTACCGGATCGAGTTTCGGATGCCTCTCCAAGAAGAAGCCTGTCGCCTTTTGATTTATAGTAAAACAACTTGCCACTCCTCCAGCATCGGCTTGGGGCTCTAAAGCATTACACAGAATAACCATATCCACCGGAATACGGAGCATTCTCCCTAGAAGGGTATCCTCAGCAACCAAAATGAGTTTCCCCTTTTCCTCGTCGTTTATAGCCTGATCAGTGACTTGAGCCACCTTTCCTCGGATAAAGTTGACTCCTTTGTTTGAAAGACGCTCATAGAATTCCTCATATCCGTCTCCAAAGCAGCGCATGTCTATATATAGCTGGTAAACGTCTGTATTTGGCAACTCTTCTTTAATATAATTTGCTTGTTTTAGGGCATACATACAGCAAACACGGGAGCAATACTCGTGGTAATTCTTATCCCGGCTTCCTACACAATGTATAATGGCTACGCTCTCTGGCTCATGGCCGTCTTTGAGTTGGATTTTCCCCCCGGTTGGTCCCGTGGGACTAACTATTCTTTCAAATTCGAGTCCAGTTATAACATTCTCGTACTTTCCGTAGCTATATTGAGGAATGAGTTTTGGATCCATAAGGTTATAGCCTGTGGCTAAGATTATCGAGCCCACTTCAACCTCGAGAATCTCATCCTGCTGATTAAAGTCTATTGCCCCCGCCTCGCAGAACTTTATACAAGCTCCACATTTCTTCCCTTCTGATTTAATATAAATACAGACATCTGGATCAATGGTGGCAACGTTAGGGATAGCTTGTGGGAAGGGAATATAGGCAACTTTTCTCTTGGCTAAGCCTACTTCGAATTCGCTAGCTGTCGTATAGGGGCATTTTTGCATACACACGCCACAGCCAGTACACTTGTCCTCATCCACGTATCTTGCCTTCTTCCTTATTTTGGCCTTGAAATTTCCCACGTAGCCTGAAACATCCTCCACCTCACTATAGGCTAAGAGTTCTACGTAAGGATGTGAGCCTACCTCGCTCATCTTTGGTGTAAGGATACATTGAGAACAGTCTAAAGTAGGGAAGGTCTTATCAAGTTGAATCATGTGCCCGCCTATTGAGGGCTCCCTTTCTACTAAATAGACCTTATGCTCAGAGTTGGCAATTTCCAAAGCAGCTTGAATTCCGGCAATCCCTCCGCCTACAACTAAAGTATTAGGATTATACGGAGCCTCCTTAACTTCTAGGGCCTCTTGGTAATGAACACGTCTCACCGCAGCGTCAACTAAAGCCTTCGCCTTCTCTGTATTTGCCTCTTTGTCTTCACTGGTCCAAGAGCATTGCTCCCTTATATTCACCATTTCGAATAGATAACGATTTATACCGGCGCTCTCACAAACCCGGCGGAAGGTCAGCTCATGCAACCTCGGGGAGCAGGAAGCAACCACAACTCGATTAAGCCCTAACTCCTTGATGTCATTCTTGATGAGGTCCTGCCCTGGATCAGAGCACATATACCTATAGTCACGAGAAACTGCCACATCAGGTAGAGTTCCAGCATATCTGGCTACCTCTTCCACATCAACTGTGCCAGCGATGTTTACGCCGCAGTGGCAGATGTAAACGCCAATTCTTATCTCCTCCATCTCACTCCTCCATTGTCATAGTGCCTCAGCAACTAGCTCAGCGATATCTTTGACCTGCACAGTCTCTGCCTTGCCCATGGAGAGCACACTGTCTCTGTAGTTGAGAACGCAGTAGGGGCAGGCTACGGCTATTATATCGGCGCCTTTCTCCACAGCTTGCTCCACCCTTATATCAGAGAACCTTTCCCCTTTCGGGGTATCCATCCAGATTCTACCGCCGCCGCCGCCACAACAAAGACCATTCTCACGAGCATCAGGAAATTCTATTAATTCCAGGCCAGGAATACTCTCTAACACCTTTCTCGGCTCATCGTATATGCCGTTATGTCTTCCTAAATAGCAGGGGTCAGAATAAATCACCTTCTTTTTTAATTCTTTGGAGAATTTTAATTTTCCTTGGTCGATAAGTGAAGCCAAGTATTGGGTGATATGAATTACTTCAAACTTGCCTCCAAGCTCGGGATACTCATTCTTGAAAGTGTGGTAGCAGTGCGGTGAGGAAACTACCATGGTTTTGACATCATTACCGGTAAAGAGATTAATATTGTTTTGGGCTAGACTTTGAAACGTATCTTCATACCCGGCTTTTCTAATTGACTCGCCACAGCATTTTGCTTCAGTGCCTATAAGGCCATAGTCGATCCCAAGCTTATTGAAGATTGTGGCAGTAGATCGAGCCACTGTTTTTACATCAGGGTCATAGGAAGGAATACAGCAAGGGAAATAAAGTATTTCAGTACCTGAGGAAAAACTTTTCACCTTAAGTTCTTTAGCCCAGTCATTTCGCTTTTCCGGTGCCTCACCAAGTGGATTACCTACGCCAGCGATGTTCTTAGCTGAGATTCTCAGGGCATCGGGGACGACGCCGATACCAAGACTAGCTACAGCTCGGCGCATAGCTCTCATGACATCTATTATCTCGACGCCTCGGGGGCAGCGTTGAACGCAGGCTCGACAAGTGACGCAAGTCCAGACATCCTCGCTGCCAAAATCGGTTGCCCCAAGCTGAGCTTCATGCATGATGCGGCGGACTATAAAATTTCGGACCAAGTTCCAGGGACAAATACCGGTGCAAAGACCACACTGGTAACACAATTTGAGTGGCTCACCACCAGCTTCGAGTATCACATCTGTAGCTTCTTTGTAAGGACTTAGTACTTCCATTTTAATATTTACCTCGACTCTTCAGAATTGGCTACAAAAAAGGTGGCCCACAAAAGCATTGTGGCCACTCTTTTCTCTGGAACATACATTGGAGCACAGCCGAGAAGTATAGCAAACCCCGGCACAGAAGGCAAGCTCCTGTGCTAGCCTTCTGGCAAAATGGTTAGTGATTTATTTTCTAAGAGTTTTTCTTAAATTGCGTTCGGGAGCAAATAAGAGAATTCCTTATGGTGCCACCATCATGTGACCATCTTGTCGCTGAACTATAGCTACCACGAATCGCTAGCCTGGTAAAAGAAGGGAGTCGGCTACCTTATGGGAGACCTGACCCCTTTATGCCAGTCAGGCCTGTACCGCTTTTTGCCGCAATTTTAACTAACCTCGCCTTTAGCGCTTGCTTTCTTCTTATGGAGGGCTTCCCTGATAGCAGATAGCTTGGCTAACTTTTGCTCTAGGGCATCCTGCATGAGTTGATCAAACTCACAGGCTGCACATTGAAACAGACGGGTGCAAAGCCGATAGGAGACGTCACCCTTGAGGGCATAACGGCAAACCCTCCGTGGTGCCGGCAGCTCCTTGAGCCTCTCCAGAGCCTCATTGAGCTCTGACGCTTCACCAGCGGCTATTTTCTCCTGCATCATCTGGTCAAACTCGCAGGTAAGGCAGTCATAATTCCGGGTGCAGATTCTGTAAGAGACCACTCCTATTCTTGCCCACATACACTCATTGACCTTCACCGCTTCTTCAGCAGCACCCTCACTTTCAGGTACCTCAACCCTTGGCTTCACCAGTTCTTCCTTCGCCCTTCGGACCCAGACTCGAGTTTCTATGTGTCCTGGGGCGATGTGTAAAATGGACTGAAATTCTCTCAGTGCCTCCTTATAGCGACCTGCTTTGAAGTAAGTCTGGCCTTGCTCCAGGTGGGCAGGAATTTCCTCCTCAGTTATTGCTATAGCTTTCTCAACCTCAGCCTCCTTAGGTTTTACCTCCACCTGAACAGGGCCGAGAACCTCCTCAATCGCTTTCTCCAGGGCATCGGGGGCAAAGGGCTTGACTATGTAACTCACTGCCCCGATTTTCATCGCCTCCACTGCCGTCTCAACTGAGGGATAAGCAGTGATGATGACCCCCTTAAACTTTGGATTTTGCGCTGTGGCCTCTCTTAACACTTCGAGCCCATCTTTTCCCGGCAGCCTTAGGTCGAGCACGGCAACCCCAAATTCCTTTTCTCCGATCTTTTGAAGCGCCTCTTCACCCGACTCAGCAGTATCCACTTCATAGCCTTCATCCTTAAGCCAGTCTCGGAGCGAATCTCGCATGATGTTTTCGTCTTCAACGATTAATACTGGTTTCATTTCTTTCACCTCCTTCACCCTTTGGTATCGCAATTTTCTTGCCAAAATAAAAAGCTACCCGAATTTTCGGGTAGCTTTTTTACCAATGCTGAAAATTTATTGCCTTTTAACTATGTAAAAAAACGAGTCACGCGACGTCTATTTTTTTACATCAAAACCATACTCCTTTGCCTTGTTGTAGAGTGTCATTCTACTGACCCCCAAAATTCTAGCTGCCTCACTGTAGTTCTCGCCGGTTTCACGGAGGATATTCAAGATGTGGCCTTTCTCCACTTCTTTAAGGTTTTTCCTTGGCGTAGTTGAGTAAGCCAGCGACAGATTTTCCTTAGGCAGGTCGGCAATAGTGATAATGCTATCCTTAGCCAGGATGACAGCCCTTTCAATGGCATTTTCCAGCTCACGGACATTGCCCGGCCAATCATAATCAAGCACAAGCTCCATTGCCTCGGGAGAGAACCCGGTGATCTCTTTCTGATTCTCCATTGCAAACTTGTTCAAGAAATGTTCAGCTAATAGAGGGACGTCCTCCCTTCTTTCCCTCAAGGGAGGCAATTCGATGTTAACTACATTAAGCCGGTAATAAAGGTCCTCCCGGAATTCCTGCTTTTCTATGGCCTTTCTTAAGTCCTTATTAGTCGCTGAAAGAACTCTTACATCAACCCTGATTGGTTCATTGCCACCGACGCGAGCAAACTCTTTTTCTTCTAGGACCCTTAACAGGTGAACCTGGATATTGGCACTCATCTCGCCAACTTCGTCCAAAAAAAGTGTTCCCCCATTGGCGAACTCGAATTTACCTTTCTTTTGAGCATAAGCTCCCGTGAAGGAACCCTTCTCATGACCAAATAGCTCACTTTCCAAGAGGCTTTCAGGTAAAGCGGCACAACTAACAGCGACGAAAGGCTTGTTCCGGCGATGGCTCTGGGAGTGAATGGCACGTGCCACCAACTCCTTCCCTGTGCCACTCTCGCCTGTGATCGATACGGTAGCGTTGCTCTTAGCTACTACTTTTATTACCTCGATTACCCGCTGCATCTTAGAGCTTTTCGCTATGATATTCTCAAAGCGGTAACGGTCTTCCAATTTCTGACGCAGGGAGAGGTTTTCCTCAACTAGTTCCTGATGTTCAGCTAATTTTTCGACCAGGAATTCGGCTCTCTCGGGACAAAATGGCTTTTCAATGTAATCGTATGCCCCTTCTTTCATAGCAGTGATGGCGGTGGGAATGCTGGCATAGGCTGTGATGATAATAACCTCAATCTTAGGCTGCTGTGCTTTAGCTCTTTTCATCAACTCAATACCATCCATACCTGGCATCACCAGATCGGCAATCATGATGCCTGGCTTTTCCTTCTCAATCACTTCTAATGCCTCGTGACCGTTTTCAGCGGTGAAAACCTGATAGCCAACATCCTTGAGCCAGTCGCCTAGCGACTCGCGGACAATAGCCTCATCATCAACCACGAGTATTTTAACCCTTTTCATCGTTGTGGCCTCCCAAGTAGACGCTGAAAGTGGTTCCCTTCCCCGCTTCACTTTGTACTTTGATTCTTCCCTTGTGCCTCTCAATAATCCCATGAGCTACAGCTAATCCTAACCCTACACCCTTGCCTTTTGCCTTGGTGGTGAAGAAAGGGGTGAAGAGCTTGCCCATGTTCTCTTTTGAGATACCACAGCCTGTATCCTGGACATCGATCCTGACCTCACCATCCACCGCCGAGCTGCGAATGGTCAGCCTGCCCCCATCAGGCATTGCATGGATAGCATTAAGAGTGAGATTGGTAAATATCTGCTGAAGCTGGTCGAAATCAGCCATGACCTTAGGCAAGGATGGGCTAAACTCTTTCACAACCTCAACGTTTTGGAGTTGAGCTTGATGGCCTACCATGGCCAGGACCTGTTCTATAACCTGGTTAATGTCCACGAGCCTCAACATCGGCTCAGTTTGTCGAGCAAAATCCAAGAGATTTCGGATTATCCTGGAACAGCGACCCACCTCAGTTTCCATCTTGGAAAGGTAACCCAGCGCCTCTTCTTTATTAAAAGCATCACCAGTCACCTTTTTCGATAGCAACTGAGTGTAGACCAGGACTCCGGCCAGGGGATTATTAATTTCGTGAGCGATGGAGGCAGCCATCTGACCCAGAGAGGTCAGTTTTTCAGCCTGGATGAGTTGCTCCTGGCTTTCCTTTAGCTGCTGAACATAGGTATTAAGCTCTTGGTGGGCTATATTTAGCTCGGCGTGAGCCTTTACTTCTTCCTCAACTCCATCTATCAGCAGCGCAGTTAATACCCCGAGTAAAACAGTAAACAGGACAAAGAGAAGTGGCCTGACTAGCGGGTCAGCGTATGGTGAGTAAAAGGTGCGTGGCAACACAACACACAAAAAAACAAACGAAGCACCAAGGGCCCCCCGCACTCTGAAGGTTAGAGCAGTGTAGATTATGGGAATTAAGAACAGAGTCCGATGCAAATCATGAGGAAAAGCATCGGTGAAGAAGCTTCCGAGATTGGCTAAGGGAGTGTATCCCGCATAGTAAACGAGCGTAAGAACTGTCATTAGAGCAGCGATTATCCAGAAGTGGGGGCTTCGCACACCCCTAGACACTTGGTTCTCCGGTAACCATTTAATGGTTTTCACTGCAATGCTGTCCCTCCAGCGCTGCCATTTACTCTTTGGAGTGGGATGGTCAATCATAGTTTCCTCTCTTGAAGCAAATCTTGTTTTCTCTTCCAAGCTGGGGGAAATTTCAATTCCTTCCTTAAATCTGATATTGAGCGACGGGAAATAGAAACGCCAAATGTTTGTTCAAGTTTAGCTTTAATTGCTTCATCAGAGGGGAATTCCTCTCCTGTTTCAAGGAGCTGCCTGACCAGTTCCTTCCTAAACTTTCTTGGTCGAGGGAAGAAATCCTTAAGAGATTTCTCTTCACCCCAGGGCGCCTCAAGGCTTTTGCAGCTAATAGCGCGGCTAATTGAGCTTGGAACAAGCCCAATCTTTTCAGCTAGCTCCTTTTGGCTAAATGGCAAGACAGCCTTGTCGTTACCGGATTCGAAATAGGGTGCTTGCCTTTCCACAATTCCTTGCAATATCCGGGTCACCGTGTCCTTACGGCTATTGATTAGCTCTAGCTTCTTAAATAGCTGTCTGATTTCCTTTACCTCAGCCTTGGTGATAGCTCCACTCTGCCTCAATTCCTCAAATCTTTCATAGTCAATCGAATATTTTCCCCGTGCATAAGAAGGTGAGAGATAGCCGATAATAAAACCCTCAGCCTCCCTTTCTATCGAAGCGACCTTGGAGTAGTAAATTCCATGTTCTGAACTAAGAGCAGAAGGGTTGTAAAACTCGCTCATAATGGAGAATTCGTTAATGAGGCTATTTATCCTTTCAACCTCTGCAAGCTCCAAATTGCACTCTCGAGCAACCTCCTCTGCACTTACCTCCGGTTCAGGATATAGGAAATATCGCTCAAAATTCTCCCTCCCTCTTTTCTTTATCAGACGAATTACATCCTCTTTGTTAGATAAAAGGGATTCGATATCAATAGTGCCTGTCCCGGCGGCAATTTCTTCATTAAGCTGGTAAAAGCGAGGAGAAAGATCCGTCTTAGGATATCTCTGATAGTGAATTATTCTCTCCTTCCGATATAAGTCTTTGAACAAGGGGCTGCTTTCCACCTCAGCGATAAGCCTGTTGAACTCCTCTTCGGGCATTTCCAGCAAACCAGCCTGTTCCAGTCGCATAATCAATTTGAACTCTTGACGTGCTTGCAAGGATTGTGTTTGCTGAATCTCAAGGTTACTCATTGTATAATACTTTTACACTACAATGGGCTATATTGTCAAGAAAATTTACCTTTTATGGTACATCAGCTCGGTGAAGAGGTCACCGGAGAGCAGACAAGGCGCTCACGTCTCTCAGGGAGGCTTTATCGTTCTACGCCACGTTCAGTTGTTACTGAGCCCAATACTCCGTTGATTAATCGGGGGGAAGAATCGCTTCCGAATTCCTTGGCTAACTCTATAGCCTCATTTATAGCTACCTTGATGGGAGTTTTATCGCTAAATGAAATTTCGAAAATAGCCAGGCGTAAAATATTCCTATCAATGACCGACATTTGCTCCGGGGGAAAAGCTGGAGCAAACTTCTTAATGAGAGCATCAAGCTTAGATTTGTTTTGGAGCACTCCTTTCACGAGCTCCTCGCTGAAGCTAAATGCTTCTTGGGGCATTGTTTCCTCTGCTCTCAAATGAGCCAAAGCTTCCTCCGCCTTATGCTTTGTGCAATCAAGTTCGTAGAGCGTTTGGAGGGCAGCAATTCTTGCCTGTCGTCTGATGCCAGCCATTAGTTAGTTGGTTCCTCTTTAGATGCTAGCTGCGCTATATCCTCAGTTCCCGATATATTGAAAGTTTGGAGTTCGGAATTTATTCGCCTGAGTAAACCGCTGAGCACTCTCCCTGGACCTATTTCATAAAAGGTGGTGACCCCACTGTGCATCATATATTCCACCGACCTTTGCCATTGGATGCAATTACGAAGCTGCTTCACCAGCTCTTCTTTTATCGAATCAACATCGGGTAACGGCCGAGCGGTCACATTAGATATTACAGGAATAACTGGAGGTTGAAACCTAACGTTCGAGACAATTTTACTGAACTCAGCTAGGACTGGCTCCATTAAGGCGGAATGAAAAGCCCCGCTAACCTTTAAAGGAATAACAGCACGAGCACCTTTTGTCTTGGCTAATTTATCAGCTTCAGCCAGAGCTTGAGCGGTACCACTGACTACAATCTGTCCTGGACAGTTTATATTGGAAATTTCGGCCCCACTATGAGAGCTTATATCTCTAACTGTTTCTTCGTCAAGTCCTATTACAGCCAGCATGCTCCCGGGATTTTTTAGCCCAGCTTCATACATTAATCTTCCTCTTTCCCTGACAAGCAAAACAGCATCAGTCAAGCCCAGCACACCAGTAGCAACTAGAGCAGTATATTCGCCCAAGCTATGCCCAGCAACAAAAGTGAGAGAGGGGAAATTAGTTATAGCTGCCTCTTCAAGCGCTTTAAGGCAGGCGATGCTGACAACCAGTATCGCTGGCTGGACGTTATGCGTCTTCTTCAGTTCCTCCTCTGGACCTTCAAAGCATAAACGGGAGAGGGAAAAGCCTAAAGAAGCATCAGCTCTATCAAAGACTTCTTTAGCTGAAGGATAGCTGTTGTACAGGTCCAGTCCCATGCCAGTGCTTTGGGAGCCCTGCCCTGGGAAAACATAAGCTACCTTGGGTAACTCAGCCATGCGAACTATTTCTTGTTCTTGGCGGGTTTGATCTCGATTACTTCTCTATCATTGTACCAGCCACAGTTAGGGCAAACGTGGTGAGGTAACTTAGGACTGTGGCAATGTGGGCACACATCCGTGGCAGGCAGAGTCAGTTTAAGGTGGCTGCGCCTTTTCCCCTGGCGCGCTTTAGCAGTTTTTTTCTTAGGTAACGCCATATTAATTCGCCTCCTTTATTCCTGGGCAGTTGGGTCGACATAGTGGTTTCATGGGCAAGTTTAACAAGATATATTGCCGTATTAGCTCGCTCAGGTCAAGTATGTTTTTATTATTAATGGTGAACCCTTCTGATTGTTCCGGCGGAGAGCGTGCTAAATCACCAGGCACATCGGATATCGGAAGAAATTCTTCCTCTGCGGTGAAACTTATTGGGTATAAGAATGCGTTGAGGCAGCGGCTACATATGAGTTCTACCTCAGCAGTTAATTTACACTGGACTAAAACTCCCCGGTTGGTACGAATCACCTTTGCCTTTCCTTCAACAAAACCTCTAACTTCCTCACTGATCGTCCCACTTATATCATGGCTCTGGCTAGAGCCCACAGGCTCTTTCCGCAACTGAGCTATATTTATCAAAACTCTCAGAGGTTCTCTTTCCATCTGCCATAGCCTAGAAATTTAGATCAATCACAAAGTATAATAACTATTCATAAGAGGTTCAAGTTTAGAAATAGGGAACGATTATTTTGTCACCTGAGCGGAAGACCCAGATTGACAGGAGGAATTGATAAACCACCTTGGAGATAGGAAAACTGAAGCCAAAGGTAAAGGATAGCGTCGAATTACAAAGGCAGCAACTTATCCAGTTGAGCCTAAATATCCATGATAACCCTGAGTTGGGCTTCGAAGAGGAAAAGGCGGCAACCTGGCTTACTGGCTATCTTGAAGAGAATGGATTTAATGTAGAACGAGGCATTGCCGGATTGGCTACAGCCTTTCGAGCGACGTATGGCCAGGGGAGCCCGAGAATTGCCTTGCTCGCTGAATATGATGCTTTACCCAAAATGGGACATGGCTGCGGGCATAATATAATAGCTACTTCGGCAGTCGGGGCTGCTGTGGCCAGTAAGTCTATCATTGACCGGTTAGGAGGCAGCATTGTCGTTCTGGGCACTCCTGGAGAGGAAGTCTTCGGTGGCAAGATAGACATGGTGAAAGCGGGAGCCTTCGAGGAAATAGACGCGGCTATGATAGTACATCCCGATGTGCGCAACATGGTAACCATACAGGCACTTTCCTGTAGCTCCCTGGAGGTGGAATTTTTTGGTCGGCCAGCTCACGCCGCTGCCCAACCCTACAAGGGTATAAACGCCCTTGACGCTATGATTTTAGCTTTCACTTCTATAAATTCATTGCGTCAACACATAATGAGTGAAGCGCGCATTCATGGCATAATCACTGATGGAGGCGAAGCTCCTAACGTAGTGCCCGCCCATAGCGCTGCCGTGTTTTTGGTACGTGCTCCAGATAATGAATATCTTGCTGAGCTGAAGGATAAGGTTTTAAACTGTTTTACAGGGGCATCTGTAGCTAGCGGGGCAAGATTAGAATACAAGTGGAGGGAGAGGTCTTATGCTCCGATGAAAAACAATGCGACTTTAGCTCGGCTATTTGGTCAAAATCTAGAATCGCTGGGGCGACATGTCGAAGCCTTCGACCCTCGCTTTGGCTTTGGTAGCACAGATATGGGAAACGTGAGTCAAGTGGTACCAAGCATACATCCTACGATAGCCATAGCTTCGCCTGAGGTGTTCATACATACACCAGAGTTTGCCTCCGCCGCCGCCTCTGAAACTGGGCATGAAGGCTTGATGGATGCAGCCAAGGCAATGGCTATGACTGTGGCTGATATCCTTCAGCCAGGAATGCTTGATAAGATTAAGCAGGAATTCTAAAGTGGTTAGGGTAGGTATTCCCAGAGCCTTATCTTACTATCAATATTACCCTGGGTGGAAAGCATTTTTTGAAGCCCTGGGTGCAGAAACGGTGGTATCACCACCAACTGACAAAGCTATCTTTACCGCAGGAAATCCCCGGGCGGTTGCTGAAACTTGTTTGCCGGTGAAGCTTTTCTTCGGCCATGTTATTTCCCTGGCAGATAAAAGTGACTATATGTTTATTCCAGCACTGCGCAGCCTGGGGCAGAAAGCTTATTACTGCTCCAAATTCATCGGCTTGCCGGATATGACCAGGGCCTTAGTGCCAGAGTGTCCCCCGATTCTCGATCCTGAGATAGATTTAAATAAAGGCCGCCGCAGCTTACGTCATGCCATATATAACCTGGGACGTCATTTTAGCTCCGACAGAAGCAAGATTAAAGAGGCTGTCGAGCAAGCAGAGAAAGCCCATTTAGCATACCGAAAAGAGATGTCCGATATAGGAATCACACCCATTCAAGCTCTGGATAAGATGCACCGAGATGAGGACAAATCACATTTGGAGCCCGATATATCACCTGGTTTGTCTATTGCCGTTATCGGGCATGCATATGTTATCTATGACGATTATATCAACCATCGACTCATTTCCCGACTGCAGGCGATGGGAGTCAAGGTATTTACTCCGGAGATGGCAGAGCAGGAATCACTCGATATCGCTATGATAAGATTGGGAGGTGCCCCGCACTGGTCTTTCGAAGCCGATATAATTGGTGCCGGTGAACACTATCTAGAAGCAAAAGTTGATGGTATAATTAGCGTGGCTGTTTTTGGTTGTGGCCCCGACTCCATGATGGTGGACATGGTGCGGCATCGAGCAAGCGAGTTCAGAACCCCTTTTTTACACCTCAGTTTGGATGAACATACAAGTGAGGGGGGATTGCTCACTCGGTTGGAGGCTTTTCTTGATATGGTCAAAAGGAGGAAGAAGGTATGCGCATAGGGATACCCCAGTGCGGACATGCCTACATCATTGCCGAGGCGCTGGTTCAAAAACTGGGCAATGGAGAGAGTGAGCTAATAATCCCACCTCCAACCAGTCATCGAACCTTAGACCTTGGGGTCAAATATTCGCCGGTGGAAGCTTGTTTGCCTTTCAAGCTTACCTTGGGCAACTTAATTGAGGCCTGCGAATTGGGAGCCGATACTCTGATTCATGCCAGAGGCACTGGTGTGTGCCGATTGGGCTACTATGTTAAGGAACAAGAACAAATCATACGTGACTTAGGCTATAACGCTCGCTTCCTCACCCTCGACGTATCTCAGCATAGATTTAGTAGCATCATGCGTCTTATAAAGGAACTGACTAACAATGCCCCCTGGCCCAAAATTATTTCAGCTCTGCGCTTTGCCCTGGGAAAATTATTTGCTTTAGACGGGATAGAGAAGGTGGTTCATAAGGTGCGGGCGGTGGAACTTGAGAGGGGAACGGCTAACCAAATTTATCGAGAAGCTGTTAAGGCTATCGGCGAGGCGAGGACTGTCGGGGAGGTTAAGAACGCCGCTAAGGAATATGTCAGGAAGCTGGACCGGGTGCCCAAAGACCCGACCGCTGACCCGGTTAAAGTGAGCATCGTTGGTGAAGTTTTCGTTGTTCTCGACCCATTCGCCAACATGGATATAGAAATGGAATTGGGCAAATTAGGAGTGGAAGTAGAGCGCACTATGAGCCTTTCACGCTGGGTCAAATATAGGCTGTTTCTCAACTATCTAGGCGTCGATGAGTGGAAAGAGGTTCACGAGGCAGCTATGCCCTATCTTAAGCGTAATGTTGGTGGCGATGGCTGGGAATCAGTGGGTGAGAAGGTGGTTTATGGCCGTGAGGGATATGATGGCGTGGTCCACCTGGCACCCTTCACGTGCATGCCTGAGATAGTGGCTCAGAATATTATGCCATCGACTAAGGAGGATATCCCTGTGCTTACTGTCCTTTACGATGAGCAAATGGCCAGGCCGGGGATGATAACCAGGCTTGAGGCTTTCGTCGATTTGCTGAAGTTTAGAAGGAAACGAAGGAGAAAGTGAAAACCTATCTTGGTGCTGATGTTGGCTCGGTTACTACCAAACTGGCTCTGCTTGATGAGCGGGACCAGCTTATAGCCTCTACTTACTTACGAACTCAAGGCAAACCGATAAATATTATTCAGAAGGGCCTGGAGGACATAAAAAAGCAAATGCCGCCTCAGGCTGAAATTTGTGGGGTAGCTACTACAGGAAGTGCTCGTTATCTTGCTGGAGTCGTCCTGGGTGCCGATTTAATAAAAAATGAAATTACCAGCCATGCTGTTGCTGCTATGTATCACGTACCCGAAGTACAAACTATTGTTGAAATTGGGGGACAGGATAGCAAAATTATCTTAATTCGCGATGGTGTGGTTATTGATTTTGGTATGAACACAGTGTGTGCTGCTGGTACCGGCAGTTTTCTTGAGCACCAAGCCTCCAGGTTAAACATAGAAATCGAAGAATTCGGGGGACGAGCTTTAAAAAGCAAGGCTCCGGTACGCATTGCCGGGCGGTGTACCGTTTTTGCTGAATCGGACATGATTCATAAGCAGCAAATAGGGCATAAAACCGAAGACATCGTTTATGGCTTATGTCAAGCTTTAGTACGAAACTACCTTAATAACGTGGCTTTAGGCAAGGAAATCTTACCTCCCGTAGTATTCCAGGGCGGCGTTGCCTTCAATCAAGGAATAATTAAGGCGCTCGAAGAAGCATTGGATGTCAAGGTCCTCGTTCCTCCTCACCATGAACTCATGGGTGCTATCGGAGCGGCTCTCCTGCTACACGAAGAAATCGGCGATGATAGCCATGAGACGAATTTCAAAGGATTTGAGGTTAGCCAGACAGATTTCACAGTTTCCTCTTTTATCTGTAAAGCTTGTCCCAACTTATGCGAGATTGCTCAAATCTCTGTGGATGGCAAGGTTTTGGCCAGGTGGGGAGGGCGCTGTGATTTGTGGGAGGAAGCGGCTGCAGGTTAAAATTTCGAGCTATGGGCAAAACTTATAATGTAGTCATAATTGGTGGTGGACCGGCGGGACTCGTTGCCGGGCTATATTGCGCCCGCTCGAGGCTCAATACTCTGCTTATCGAAAAGGGAATAATGGGCGGGCAAATAACCAATGCTGAGCGAGTGGAGAATTACCCTGGCCTCCCCAAGGGTATCTCAGGTATTGAGTTAGGACAACTTATCCAGGAGCAAGCCGTTAGCTATGGATTGGAGACCTTGCCTGCCGAGGTTACTAAAGCAGTGCCCAGCCAGAGGCATAATCTAGTCAGCACCAGTGAAGGCGATTTTGTAGCTGAGTCTGTAATCATCGCCTCTGGCTCGCAATATCGCAAACTGGGCGTGCCCGGGGAAGACAAACTTGTGGGCAAGGGGGTTTCCTATTGTGCTACCTGTGACGGCCCTTTATTCAAAGGCAAAACGGTGGCAGTAATAGGTGGCGGCGACGCTGCCATCACCGAGGCTCTCTATTTGAGTAAGTTTGCTTCTTCGGTTAAGGTCATTCATCGTCGCGACCAGCTTCGAGCCAGCAAGATATTTCAGGAAAGAGCTATGGCCGAACCCAAGATAGAGTTTATTTGGGATACTGTGGTAACCCAAATTGAAGGAGATGGGTTAGTTAAGCAATTCATGCTAAAAAGCACCAAAAATGGTAAAATATCAACATTGGAGCTGGATGGTGTTTTTGTGGCTATCGGCTCGGAGCCCAGTAGTGCTCAGTGGCGGGGGTTGTTGTCTTTGGATGAATGGGGCTACATAATCACCAATGAAATCATGGAAACGAAGATTCCAGGAATATTTGCTGCTGGAGATGTCCGCCATAATTCAGCCAGGCAGGCGATAACTGCTGCTGGAGATGGCGCTACTGCTGCTATATCGGCAGAAAAATTTCTGTCATTTTGACCCAGCACTCAGCGCTCTGAGTGCTGGGAGAGGAGTTTTATGAAAGTTGTTTTGCTAGAAGACCTCCCTGGAAAGGGAAGGGCTGGAGAGATAAAGGAGGTAAGTAAAGGTTATGCCAGGCATTTCCTTTTGCCTCGGGGTTTAGCTTTGCTAGCCACCCCCACGGTCATAAAGCAAGTAGAGGCCAGACTAGAGAAGGAAAAGCTCGAGGAAAGTATTGACCGCGATAAACTAGTTGAACTGGCTCAGCAAATTGAGGGGAAGGAAATTCGTTTTAAAGCTCGTATGGGTGCCGGGGAACGCTTGTTTGGCTCTATTACTGCCGCCGACATAGCTGAAGAATTAAGTCGGGCCATAGGTTCTGTTATTGATAAAAAGAAAATAGATGTAGGGGAATCTTTACGCAAAACAGGCAGCTATGAAGTAGCCGTTAAGTTAGCCAGCGACCTTAATCCACAAATTACGGTGGTTATCGAGGAGGAGAAAGAGACAGAGACCGAGATGGAGAAAAAGGTGGAGAAGAAGGCAGAGAAAAAGACAGGGAAGAAAGCGGAGAAAAAAGCAGAGAAAAAGACAGAGAAGAAAGCGGAGAAGAAGGCAGAGAAAAAGACGGAGAAGAAGGCAGAGAAGAAGGCGGAGAAGAAAGCAGAGAAGAAGGCAGAGAAAAAGACAGAGAAGAAAGCGGAGAAGAAGGCAGAGAAGAAGGCAGAGAAGAAGAAAGAGAAAGAGGAGGAAAAGGATTAGGCATGGCAGAGGAAAAATTACCACCCCATGATATTGAAGCTGAGGAGGCGGTAATTGGGTCATTGCTTATTGACCCTGATGCCATATTGAAAGTCGCCGTTTCCCTCAAGGCCGAGGATTTTTTTTCAGAAACAAATCGGGCGATTTACCAGGCGTGTCTCTCTCTTTATCAACGCAACGAAGCTATAAACCAGATTACAGTGGCTCATGAGCTAATGCGTCAGGACAAGCTGGAGCAAATTGGTGGTGCTGCCTTCTTGAGTCATCTAATAAGCAATGTGCCCACATCCCTCCATGTTGAATATTATGCTCAAATAGTATCCAATGCAGCAATAATGCGGCGGCTGATCGCTGCCGCTGGGCAAATCGAAGCTCTTGGCTACGAAGCCAGCCCAGAGGTTGAGGCTAGCCTCAATAAAGCTGAAGATATCCTGTTTCAAGTGCGAATGAGGCGGGAACCCCGGGATTTCATCCCAATTCGAGAGGCTTTAGGCCAATACTTTGAGGAGGCGGGGCCACCTACTGCACTGCGGGAAGGGGAAATACTTCATATTCTGACTGGTTTTACTGCCTTAGATGATTTCTTAGGGGGATTACAGAGGTCTGACTTAATTGTTTTGGCGGCTAGGCCTAGCCTGGGCAAAACGAGCCTGGCCTTGAATATTGCCAGAAATGCCGCTATTAACCAGAAGGCTTGCATTGCTTTATGCAGCTTAGAGATGTCCCGAGAAGCGGTGGTACAAAGGCTTCTGGCCAGCGAATCCGGGGTGGATTCTAGAAAGGTTCGTCTTGGGCGCTTTGGTGAAAAGGATGAGATAAAAATTATGGAAGCCAGTGGAATCCTATCGGAGGCGCCGATTTATATTGATGATTCGCCTCAACTTCGCGCTTTGGATATAAGAAGTAAGGCACGGCGCCTTCACTTCGAACGCAACATCGACCTGATTATCGTGGATTATCTGCAACTGATACAAGGCGATGGCAAGAATGAAACCCGGGTCCAGGAAATTAGCAAGATAACCCGTGCCTTAAAAACCCTGGCCAGGGAGCTAAATGTGCCCGTACTAGCGGTGTCCCAACTCAGTCGAGCCGTAGAATGGCGAGCCTCCCATGTACCTCAGCTTGCTGACCTGCGTGAAAGCGGCAGTATCGAGCAAGATGCTGATGTCGTTCTTTTCATCTATCGGGACGACATGTATTTTTCCGCCGAAGACTGGAGCAAGGTGCATGATATTGAAAAGGAACCTTATCCCCGCGGCATCGCCGATATTAACATAGCCAAACACCGTAATGGTCCCTTAGGACAAATTAAGCTGCGCTTCCTGAGCAGGGTTGCCAAATTTGATAATTTAGAGGCTGAGCTGATTTCCGCCTCTTAAGGGTGAAAAGATGCCTAACCGGCAATTATCAAGCTCTCAAAAGAAAACAGATTTTATCTCCTTGCCTGACTCTTTCTTTACCCTGGTGGTGCCTAAAATTCAAGACCTGGCTGAACTTAAAGTAGTGTTATATGTCTCTTATCTTATCCTGCGAAAACAAGAGCGTCCTCACCCCGATATTATCGGGGTTACTTACAAAGAGCTGAAAGCTGAAAGCTGTCGGCTGTCAGCCGAGTTAGATGAGAAGACACTTCGCCAGGCTTTAAACTCGGCTGTAGAGCACGGTACTCTATTACACTCGACCTTAAATATAAATGGAGTGCTCGAGGATGTTTACTCTCTGACTGATGATAGCCGTCAGCCGCCGGCTATCAACATTTTTGCTCTCTACGAGCAGAATATAGGTATAATAACGCCAATGATTGCTGAAGAGCTTAAGGAGGCAGACAAGCTTTACCCACCCCAGTGGATTGAAGAAGCCTTTAAGGAAGCGGTTACGCTGAATAAACGCAGTTGGAAATATATCGCTCGCATCCTGGAAAGATGGGCTAGCGAAGGTAAAGACAATGGAGAGCATAGGAGAGACATTAAAAAAGATGGCCCAGACAAATACATCAAGGGCCGATACGGACACCTCGTCCAAAGGTAACGTTCCCCCGGAAGAAGAGGCGGGTGAAATCTGCCCTGTTTGCAAGGGGGCGGGCTTTGTTCATCCTGCTCTGGATTCAGGGCAAGTTGATTTCAGCCGGGTGGTACCCTGCCAATGCAGTAAAGGGGACCTGAAAAAGGAAAAAACCGAATATCTTGAGAAGTACAGCAATCTGGGTTCCCTGTCGCAGCTTACCTTTGACAATTTATCTCCTAAAGGAAAACCTACCCGTCATTCTGAGCGAAGCAAGGAATCTCAAGGACATTTTGCTCAGGTTTATCAGGCTGCCAGAGCCTTTGCTGATAATCCCGAGGGTTGGCTGGTATTTTCAGGTCCCAGCGGCTCCGGTAAAACACACCTGGCTTGTGCTATCGCCAATCACCGTCTCAGCTTAGGGGAGCCTGTATTTTACATCGGTGCTGCCGACCTCCTGGACCACCTCCGCTCCGCTTTCAGCCCCACAAGTGACATCACTTATGACGAGCTATTTGAGCGGGTAAAGAATGTGCCTCTATTAGTGCTTGATGACCTTACTCTGGGAAGCGCTACTACTTGGGCTAAAGAGAAGCTGGAGCAACTCCTTCATCATCGCTTCAATACCAGGCTGGCTACGGTAATCATCAGCGATATACCGTTGGAAAGGATGGATGAACGCTTACGCGGTCACCTTGCCGATAATGAATTCTGCCAGATATGGGCGATTGAACCAGCATCACCCTTGGAATCCCAGGGTGGCTTAAAATTAGAGCTATTACGAAATATGACCTTTGATAATTTTGACCACAAGAGACTGGAACTTCCCCTGGAACAGCGGCAAAACTTGCGCCAGGCTTTCAACTTAGCAGTAGAATTCGCCCGCTCACCAGAGGGTTGGCTGATATTTCAAGGCGTTAATGGCTGTGGTAAGACTCATCTGGCGGCAGCTATTGCTAATTATCAACAGGCGCAGGGAAAACCAGTCTTCTTTGTGGTTGTTCCCGACCTTCTGGACCATTTACGTTCTACGTTCAGTCCAGATAGCAAAATATCCTACGACGAATTTTCTGAGAGAATCAAGGAAGTTCCATTGCTGATACTCGATGACTTCGGGGAACAATCTGCCACACCCTGGGCCCAGGAGAAGCTATATCAATTGATAAACTATCGTTATAACGCCCGGTTGCCAATGGTGGTCACTACATGTCTCTCTTTAGACGAGATTGAAACACGAATCAGTTCACGAATGGTGGACCCAATGATAAGCCTGGTATTCAACATCACCGCTCCTGATTATCGGGGCAATGTAAAATCTACACGGCAAACTAAACGCTACTGATTTAAGCATTTCATAATTACCCTCTGCTCCTGGCTCGGCTGGGAATGAAATATTCCCTCCACGATTATTTAGTCCCGTGAAGGGAGAAAACGAAGTTTTCGGAAGGGACTAGTAAAACCATGGATGTGATGTATGATAAGGCTTTTAGGGGCTCTGAAGTGCCTTTGAGGGCATTGTGGTGCAAGGTTGAGAGAGCGGTGATGGGTTGCTTAGTTTACAATCCCGTAAATGGCGTTGTAGCATAGGAGGTCTAGTTATCAAGTAGTTGTAGTGATTTAATTCCACCCACGAAAATCGTGAGATTTTCGTGGGAACCCGGTTAAATTTAAAATCAAATCTATCGGGCCCTGCAAAAAGTCACAAGACTTTTTGCAGGTTAATTTAATTGCGATGCCTCTTGCGTGTATGGTAAATTTAATATATCTTAATAAATAATAGGTGTGAAGGTGTGGGCGGTTAGCTCAGTGGTAAGAGCGCTTGCTTCACACGCAAGAGGTCACTGGTTCAAGTCCAGTACTGCCCACCATAAACTCTAGTAAAAGGAGGTCAACAAAATGGAAGAAGGCAGGGGAGGATTGCTCAGCGCCGGGGGAATCTTAAGCATCATAGTTGGGGCATTTGAGGTAATTGGTGGAGGGATGATGGTGACTTTAGTAGGCCTCGGCATACCGCTCAGGCCGTGGCTTCTTCAATGCCTCCCACGCTTTGGGGGTGCCTGTAGTATGGCTGACATCCCAATTTGGTTGATTATTGTGGGAGGACTTCTTGTTGTTCTGGGTATAATAGCCATAGTAGGTGGCGTCTCGGCCATAAGAAGGAAAAGTTTTGGCCTGTCCTTAGCTGGGGCTATCTGTGCCCTTATTCCCCTCAATCTATTGGGGTTATTGGCAGTTATTTTTGTCTCCCTGGGAAAGAGAGAATTCTAGGCAGGGAATTAGATGCCGAAGTGGCGGAAAGGCAGACGCGCTACGTTCAGGGCGTAGTGCCCTTAAGGGCGTGAGGGTTCAAATCCCTCCTTCGGCACCACTTGAGAGTGTTTCCCCGGAGCCATCTGTCCTATAAGACAGGGAAACTTTTATGGCAAATATAAATTGCCCAAAATGTAGTAATGAATTGGAAACCTTAAGCGGGGATAGTGCGTTCTTTCGCCCAAGCTCTTAACGCAGAAATTTCCTCTTTTTTTAGAACCGATAGCGGTTTTGTGGATTTGATTTGTTCAATAATATGCTTGGTTGAAGTTACTTCTTTCTCGGTAGAAGCCCTATAAAGGGCCGCGATAATAGCTTGTTCAATCTCAGCCCCACTAAAACCTACAGTTACATCAACGATCTTTTTTAAATCAAACTCCTCTGGTTTAAGCCCTCGTTTTTTGAGGTGTATCTTTAAAATCCGTTCCCTTGATTCCACATCAGGTAAATCTACAAAAAATATTTCATCAAAACGACCTTTTCTCAAGAATTCAGGTGGTAAACGATAGATATCATTTGCCGTGGCAGCAATAAAACAATTCGCCTTGCGTTCCTGCATCCAAGTTAAAAATGTACCCAAAATGCGCTGAGAAACACCACCATCAACATCACCGCCAGAAGCAGCGAATCCCTTTTCTATTTCATCAATCCAAAGGCAGACAGGACACAGTTTCTCTGCTATCAGCAATGCTGTCCTTAAATTTTTCTCTGTTTCGCCGATATATTTACTGTAGAGTCTGGCTAAGTCAAGCCTATATAAAGGTAAATTGAGTTCTCGTGCAATGATCTTTATAGCTAAGCTTTTTCCGCAACCTTGCACTCCCATTAACAATAATCCTTTGGGAACCGGAAGAGAAGTAGTTTTTTGTGGAGAGAAACTGTCTTGTCGTTCTACAAGCCAGCGCTTTAGATTATCAAATCCGGCAATATTATTTTTATCTTCGGTTAAACAAAATTCCAAAAGGCCTTCCTGATCAAAGACCTTCTTCTTATAAGTTTCTATTGCACTCAAGTCATTTATATCAAGAAGATTATTCGCTAATAAACATTGATTTATAACATTTCGTATTTGCTGAATAGATAGTCCTTTTAAAGCATTAGTGATTTTGTTTAGCTCTTCATCGCTTAAAGATAGCGCTACATTGTTATTTGTTCTTTTTAGTTCTTCGGCCGTTTCTTTGATTACTGCTTTAATTTCATCCTCAATCGGATAACCACCTATTAGATGAGCAGAATCGGACTGAATATCCTTGGGTAGTTTATATTCGGCAGCAACAATTACAAAAGTATCCCTTGTTCCTTTTATGCGATTAATAATATCCTTAAAAAGCCTCAGTACTAAAGCATCCTCTAGGTACTTTTCGAAATCTTTTAAGACGAATAGCCCGGGCTTTATCTCTTCATATTCTCTAGGCTTAAGAAGAGACTGTACCATTCGGAGCATTTTGACCGGCTCTTTTGTTTGGTAATAAGAATCGTCGTTATCGCCTCGTCTGAGACCATCCGTTAAAGACCATTGATAAAAATTAAGACCCAACTGCTCTGCAATTGCCTGTAGTTGCCTGATAGTATAGATTTCATCTATTGTTTCAAAGCAAACGAGGGGATATTTGGATTTAATTAATAGATTTAGTTCTTCATTAACAGCGCGCACAATATTTATTCTCCCAAATAAACCTTTCCCTCTTCTGATATTATACTATTAATTATCTATTTAAAAATAAACTGAAATTTGCCACGCGGAGATTCTTCTAGTTTCTTAAAGCATTTACTCGAAAGGCTCGGCATTCTGCTTGAAGCAAAGACGCTGGGGCTGGTGGCGCCGCCGCCTACCACACCAAGCGCCGAGCCAAACATGCACGGCATTAGCAAGAAGCGAGCAACCAAGCGAACGGCGCAGGGGAGATATGGCAGCGCGTCCAAGCGCGCAGGGCACTATTTCATTGACGAGGAATTAGAGTTGTAGTAATCTTTAATCGGATAAGATATTGGGAAAACAGCCTTTCGGGTATTCCTCATACGAAGGGCACCAGTTGTGTGGGGTCTCTGATTAAATGGGGTCCCCGGAAAGTACACTGAGCGAAGCGAGGGACTTTTCGGGGTGCATATGCGCCTGTAGCTCAGCTGGATAGAGCGCAGCCCTGCGGAGGCTGAGGTCGCGGGTTCAAATCCCGCCAGGCGTGCCATGGGCGGTTAGCTCAGTGGTGAGAGCGCCTGTCTTACACACAGGAGGTCAGAGGTTCAAGTCCTCTACCGCCCACCATAGGTACTGATATTACCTTTATTACCTTCCAACTAATAGTCCGGAAAAATTCCTTTCATAAAACCTCTTGAAACCCCTTGACAAACTCATGCGGTGTGATATATTTATCGTAAAGAACTTTATGCTGCAAAGCATGCTATTTGGCAAATGATTAGGGGGAGGTTCACCATGGTAGAAGACATCAATTTGAAGGAAATCCAGCGCAAGGTCTACATGTCATTTTTCCAGGACGGTCTTTGGGACATCTTCTTAGGGCTTTTTATACTGGGGTGGGGTCTTGCCATACTTACTGAAGCAGTCTACTTACCAGGCGTCTATTTCGTAGTTATATATTTTGCGATATGGGGAATAAAAAAATGGCTCACCTACCCGCGTATCGGCTACGTCAGGTTTAGTGCGACAAGCCGACGAAGAATAACGACAAGGTTTGTTATTCTCTTGACAGTGGTGCTCTTACTAGGAGTAATGGCAGGTGTGCTGTGGGGAATCGGTACGAGGCCGCAGTGGCTCGTTGACTACTTTCCGTTAATATTTAACGGAATGCTCGCAGCAATCGTCTGTTTAGCCGCCTACTGGGCGAGAGTTAACCGCTTCTACCTGCATGCTGCATTAATCTTTCTTGGAGCGGTTTTTCACCTGTGGCTAGGTATTCGATGGGAATTCGGCTTTATCGGTGCCGGCAGTATCATAGTGCTAATCGGTCTAGGGATATTAATCATCTTTCTACGCAAGTATCCCAAGATAGTTGAGGAGGCACACAGTGAGGACCGACAATAGTCGTGGTGAGGTTCAGGAGCCTATCACCAAAATTGACAAGCTAATCCATGAACCTTCACGATATACACTTATGGCCTATCTGTATGTTGTTGAAGTTGCCGATTTCTTATTTCTATTGCGTCAAACCGGCATGACATGGGGTAATCTGTCCGCGCACCTGAGCAAGTTAGAAGTCGCCGGTTACGTGGTTATCGAGAAGGAATTTCTAGGTAAAAAACCCCACACTACTGTTCGGCTTACCGACCAGGGACGGAATGCTTTTGAAGAATATAGGGGAAACATGAAAAGGGTTCTTGATAATCTACCTGCCAGGTAGACCTACCGCATGCCTATTTTCGAATAAAAATTCGGGATCCGTCTCCAAGACCCACTACGGGTAATAATATTACCTTCCAACTGATAGTCCGGAAAAATTTTTTCATAAAACCTCGTGAAACCTCTTGACAAAACGGGGATTTAGTGTATAATAATATCTAGATATATCTAGATATTATTTACGCCACATTAATTAATGGGGCGGAAAGGAGATTTCAATGTTTAGAGACCGGATATTTCACGAAGAGAGATTTTTTCGAGGTTCACGGAGATGGGCCTCCTTTCAGAAAGGTGACCTCAAATACGTAATATTAGACCTGTTGAAGGATAAGCCGAGACACGGTTACGACATCATCCGGGAGCTTGAGGAACTGTCTTACGGTTTTTATAAGCCGAGCCCCGGAGTTATCTATCCTACTCTCCAGATGCTGGAAGAAATGGGATATGCCAGTTCCAGTGAGCAGGAAGGCAAAAGGGTTTATTCGATTACGGAAGAAGGCCTCAAGTTTCTGGAGAATCAGAGCAATATCGCCGACGGTGTAAGGAAGCAAATGAAACACAAGTGGAGTTTTAAAAATATTGGCAGGATGGTCACGGTAATGAAGGAGTTTCATGCTCTTGAGAATTTACTTGGCGACAGCTTTCGCAGGCTGGATGCCGATAAAGCAGAGCAAATTCGCCAGATTCTTTCCCAGGCGTATCAAGCAATCGAGTCGGTGCTAGAAGAATAAAACAAAGGAGGGCTAAAATGGGTTACTTCAGAATATTGGCAGCGATACCGGGTTTCTTCTTGAGTTCACTCTTCCTCATGCTTCTCTGGGATGCCATTGCTGCGAGGCTGGGCATCAGTGTGGATATTAACTACGTCACAGCCATGCTGATAAACATTACACTGTGGATAGCAATAGCTCCCCTGGCCGCAGCTTCAGCTAAAAAGAAATTTTTTGGTTAGAAATGAGCCATATGGAACAGCCACCCTATGACGAAATAGTAATTGCCTATGATGATGATAGTCAAAGTTACTATTGCATCTGGCGACCTTTGATCAGTGTCGGCCTGGGAAAGACAGAGGCGGAAGCCTTGGATGACCTGCGAGCGGCAGCACATTTTGGTATTGAAACATTGGTCGACTTGAAACTAAGAGAAATTGAAAATAACTCCTACCAAAGGAGGAGAATGTGATGGGTAGAATAGCACAAGAATAAGCAATCTTGGGCATAGCTAGTTTCTACTTTCTACGCTTCAGCAAGCGGTAGAGGCCTAAAAAGACGTTCATTCTAGGTACCTTTTTCATATAGTCTACATAAGCATCCCCGAACTTCTCGATTAGACGTTGGTCTTCCTCTCGACAACCCATATAGACAACTGCCGTGCCTATCGCCCCGAGCACTCCGAATAGCCAATGGGTATACCATAAAAAAGTGGTTAGGAAGATTGCGTAGATTCCACCTGTGTATTGCGGGTGCCTGACAATGGCATATATGCCAGTATCCACCAGTTGGGTGGTATGGACAAATGATTTACCTTTGGCAACACTACCCTGTCGTGGGAACATGACTATAGGAGCCATGACCAGCACCATGCCGAATGCCCATACCACCCAACCGATGATTAATAATACGGGGTATGACTCTACTTCTATGACGCCTGTCAAGACTAGGGGATTGGCTGGAAAACAGACGATACACAGGATGGTTATAAGCGTGCTCCAGAGGATATTTTGCCGATTCTTAAATGACGGATTTTTACTCATCCCTGTATCTCCTTGGCTAGGTTAAAGTACTATTGACTAGTTGTCAATATCGCTACTTGCATGACAGGTAGACGATTAGCTGCAGTATCGCCGGAATCAATTGCTTCTTCTCCAACAAAAGTTCGGGAACTGTCCCCCAATGCCCACCATAGGTAATGATATTACCATTTTTGGCATTTGAATTACCTTGTCTTGCATGGTGGTATTCCTCTGGGCCGGTAACCGGGTGCCTATTGACAATAGATTCACCGCAGACTACACTCAGTCTCCAACGTATATGTTGACCGAGGAATATTTTGAAAGAGAAGTGAATCATGTCTGCTATACCAGTCTTTGAAATAGGTGTCTGGAATGCCTGGATTTTCATGCTTATCAATTTCCTGCCCATGCCCATAATTATGAGGGTTCATAGGGGTTTGGTAGGAGACTCAATGAAATCATATGGCGGGATTCATAAGGCAGTATACTATGCTGAGTGGACACTCTGGATTCTTGCCTTCGTATACTCTATCTTCTTGCCCCTGCGGCTGGGCACGATATGGTTTTACGTCGGTCTTCCCATTGCTCTGGTCGGCGTAGTTACCTACATCATGGTTATAGTATCCTTTGTTACTACCCCGCTTGGTGAGAAACCAATAACCACGGGACTTTACCGCTACTCCAGACATCCCATGTATGTCACCCAGTTAGTAATGTTCATCGGGGTGGGTATAGCCTCGGCTTCGTGGCTTTTCTTGCTGCTAACCATTGCATACACAGCTCTTAGCCTCATATATGCAGGCTCGGAGGAACAGATGTGCCTTGAGAAGTACGGTGATGCTTACCGAGAATACATAGAGAGAACGCCAAGATGGATAGGATTGCCGAAATCCTAAATAAAAAAAGGAGGTAATAAAGATGGCAGAAATCCCGAAGGACGTAAAGAAGTTGCTATTCGGCATGGGCATTAAGTGGCATGCAACTGTTTCAATGGTTATGAATTCAGTTGCCCTCGTTTGCCTTATATTAGGCATTATAGCCGCTGCTATGGGTAGAACGCTGGGACTATCAGCAGACCACTGGATTTTAATAGCTATTGCCCTTATTGTATTTGCCTTATCAGCCTGGTTGCTGGCCTATCATGCCGCCAAGGAAGGGTATGGAAAATAGGGTGTATATCCTTATTTAAATAAACAGCAAAAGGGGGTAATAACCATGAAGGAAATGTGGACAGAATCCGGATTCACCAAGCGCAATCGCGGCCGCATGGGAATTATGGGCAGTATTGCGACCTGGCTCGGCGTTGCATTCGCTATAGTCGGAATTATTAGCGAGGCAAGTCTCACTCTTCTAGGGCTTTATCCGACATCGTGGTATCTATTGGCAATCGCCAGCTTTGTATTCAGCCTGGGTTGCTGGCTTGGCTGGGCAGTTGGCATTTATTTACACGACAGGGAAACAGAAAGTAAAGAGTAAGGCTCTCCTGATTTCGCAGTCGTAGGTTGTCTTATGTAGCCTTGCTCAGGGCTGGTATTGTGATATGCCCTTGGGCATTGGTGCTACCTATGCCTTCGACTACACGAAAGGCAGTAACACTGAAATCATGGTTACCCTTCTTTTTCTCCAAGCTGCTTCTTAAACACTGCCAACCATTGCATCTGAGCTGCTTTCTCAGTTCCTGATACTCTCTTCAAACAAACCAGTTCCCAGCCCTCTTCTCCAAGAGAATTTAAATACCCTGGTTTTACTAACTCTCTAAAGCTGTATTTTTCTACATGATAATGCCACTTGCTCATTTAATCGTACCTCCTACTTATACAAGTTAAGCATACTGTATCGCCCAAGCGCAGTCAATGGCTTGGAAAGCTCTGTCTTGCTGTGATTGACACTCACTACTGCGAAGGACAGAATCACAATAAATATGCTTGGCTGGGCAGTTGGCATTTATTTACACGCCAGGGAAACGGAAAGTAAAGAGTAAGACTATAACAACCCTGAAGGCTTCTAGTAGCTCTTCCTCGATACTTCTTGTCCTTGAGCATTGTATAACACTGCCGTATCATGACTACTATTATTCCAAACAGCTTTTCCAGAACCGAAGCTAAAACCACCATATTCTGGGTGAATTTCATTAGTGTAAACCCTTATACTCTTCCCTGGCTGTAAAATATAAGCTGGAAAGGTAAGTGAAGGGTATCCCTCAGATATGTCTTTGATTACCCAACCTTCTAAATCTACGGGTTCGCTACCCAGATTTTTAATTTCTACATACTCGTCAGATTCAGTGCGTGGCTCGAGACCATCATAAAATATTTTAGTAATTTTAACATTGGTTGCTGTGCTTGGCGTTGGTGTACAAGTCGGCGTTGGAGTAGGTGTTAGCCGATAGGCCACCACTGCGATGGCTAGTAGAAGAGCCAACCCTAGAAATAGAATCAAATACTTTCTGTGTCTGTCTTTAACTTCAGCTTCCTTCATCAGGCAAAGGGGTGCAGTTCGCCAACTAATCCTAATTATACCACTTGCTAGTTCAGTGAAGTTTGAGGATAGCTTGAAGTTTTATGAGGCACCTCTTTCATGATGGTGCTGAGATATAATCGTTAGCTAAGGGCGAGGTTAGATTTTAGTTTACAGCTCAGAATCAGATATAATGGTAAGTGAGGCAATAGAATGACGGATGGCTACTAACCTAACATGTATGGACTAGACTCAACACTTGTCGCGGCGATGGACTATGGGCTGTCGATAGGCAGAGTGAAAACTGACGTCTTAAATGATTTCCTTCTGGCCCCCCACTATTCAGTAATATACACATATGCTGCCGATGAACTGATTGAACGTGTGAAGACATTGTTGAGTTCAGGGCAATACATTTCAGAGTTGCCAATAAAGGTTGGTGTTCCGAAAAGAAGCGGCCTCACGCGGCCTGGAGCAATCTTGCGACCGATAGACAGGCTTGTATATCAAACGCTTGTAGATAACCTTAGTGAACAAGCAGAATCACAACTGGATAGGTCTCGCGTATTTAGTCATGTTTTACTCACTGACGACCCCGAATTTAGAATGTTTAGGCGGGGAGATGAGTGTTGGCAAAACATGCAAAACGCCCTCCAGTGCAGATGCCGAGACAGCAACATGCACTATGTTGTGAAAGCTGATATCGCATGTTTTTTTGAGCGTATCTACCAACATAACCTGATAAACTTGCTTCACGCGTCGGGTTGTGATTCAAGGGTTGTCAATCTATTAGAGAAGGTTCTGTTAGCATTTACGGAAAGGGATTCTCATGGTATTCTGCAAGGTTTGTTCCCGTCAGATTTTCTGGGCAATTTTTATTTGGCCAGCCTTGATAGTCATCTAGAAGTCAGAAATATTCCTTCTGTTCGATATGTTGATGACCTATATTTGTTTTACCCTTCGCTACTAGAAGCGAAGAAAGGGCTAGTCAATTTGTGTAGCATTCTTCGGGATGAAGGTCTGAACTTAAACGAAAGCAAAACGAAGATAGCTGAAACTAGTGAGCTTCTAGCAGAGGAAACAGAAATCAACCGCCTTTTTGGACAGGCTAAGGATGAGATTCGTGAGTGTGCGTTAGCAGAAGCATTGTCAGAAACAGCATATGGCTTTCAGAGCATATGGGGTGTGGAAGAAGAGGGGCTGCCAGAGGAGGAGATAGAACTCCAAGCTATGAAAGAATTATATCAACAGGTCACAGATAACTTGGTGGATGCTGATAAGATAGAAAAGTTCTGTTTACCTTACTTAGCGCAGGCAGGTAGTGACATAGGTGTAGAAAGGTCATTGGAGGGTATAATTGAACGTCCACATCTTTCCAAAATGTATTGTAGCTATCTTAGGTTATTTGCTCGCGGCAACATAGACATATCTAGGCAATTAGAATCGGTTGTCGTAAGTGCGGAGTTGCCCTACGAATGGTCGCTAATATGGCCAATTGCGGTGTTAATTGATGTAGAATCTGTGGCAAGGGATACTATAACCAAAGCAATACAGATACTGGAGGATGCTCGTAGGTTGCCTGGTTTGAGGGGTGTGGCCGCGCATCTGGCTGCTAAACATGGCAGTGCAGGACAAAGACGATTACTTAGGCACCAGTATGACCAAGAGCCCTCGCTATATGTGAAGGAAGCCCTTCTGTTTTCGGCAAAATACTTCCCAACAAATGAGCGAAACAGTTGTCTAGGGGCTTGGGGGAGTCAGTCCGCTACAAATTCCCTTATTGCCAGTGCTATTCGGGCTGGAACTCCATAGAAGGGGCCCGCGCATGCATAACCTGGCTAACATGTGTTCCTAGCTCCGTTGTCTTCTCACTCAACGAGATACTAGGAGACGCGCTTTCCTCAACCATTTGTTTACTTAACCAAATGACACTATCACTTGAGCCAAATAGGACTAACCCTGCCAGCAGGATTGCAAGGGTGACTACAGTGACCAGCCTCTTCACTGCAACCCCCTCTTAAATCAATTTCACCACCCATAACCACCTTGGAGGCAGATAAGGTCTTGATAGAGAGTTGGAGAAGGGGGTATAATATGCTCATACAGCATTCTGGGTTATCTGCTACCACCTCCCCGTAGGGGAGGGATTGTTTTTAGGTAGCGGTAACATTGGGGGTGTTTAAGATGAGCAATGTGAAAGAAGCTAAAGTAAGTGTTCGGAGCATGATACGTAGCGACATTCATGAGGTCTTGGCTCTTAATAGAATAATCCAGGGTTCGAGCCGCGATGTTATCAGTTATGAAGACCTGGCTTCCGCTAACCCCGGGACACCACCTGACTTGAGTTTTGTAGCTGAAGCTGAGGGTA
>Ga0315537_1000088_pt1 | contig 57934 bp, 62 predicted proteins | sample SalMarSW160270MG_FD_203091 | JGI IMG/M metagenome (GOLD analysis project Ga0315537, IMG submission 203091) | Salt marsh sediment microbial communities from the Plum Island Ecosystem LTER, Massachusetts, United States - Salt Marsh Sediment SW1602-70 ... | reverse complement strand
AGCTTATGATAGATGGGGAAGGAATGATTTTAATAAGCGTGATGTAAAACAATTGAGGGAAAATTTATTTAAAAATTTTATTCCTTTAACCAAGAAAATAATAGAATGGAAGAAGAAAAGCCTGAATATAGAAAAATTATATTATTATGATGAAGCTGTATTCTTAAATGAAGAGATTAAACCAAAAGGAGATACTAATTCAAAAATTGAAAAGACAAAAGAAATGTTTATGGAAATGGGGGTAGAAACAAAAGATTTTTTTAATTATATGGTTGATAATAATTTACTTGACTTACTCCCTAGAAATGGGAAAGCCGTAGGGGGATTTTGTGATTTTATAAAAAATGAAAAGTCACCATTTATTTTTATGAATTTTAATGATACTGCTAATGATATCTCCACTCTTATTCATGAATGTGGTCATGCTCTCGCATGTTATTTAAATAAAGATAAAGATTTTTTAGAATGGAATTTCGAGGGGCTTGAAATTGCAGAAATTCACTCTATGAGTATGGAATTTTTTTCTTGGCCATGGATGAAAGATTTTTTTAATAATAAAAATAAATTTAAACTAATTCATCTAGTAAAATCAGCTTTGTTTATTCCTTATGGAATTTTAGTTGATGAATTTCAACATTGGGTTTACAAGAATCCAAAAGCCAATCCTCAACAAAGAAAACTAATGTGGAGAGAAATTGAGAAGAGATACCTACCCCATATAGATTATGAAAAAAATAGTTTTTTAGAGAAGGGTGCTTTTTGGTTTAGGCAATTACATTTATTTGAATTGCCATTCTATTATATTGATTATGTCATTGCTCAATTTTGTGCATTCCAATACTTATTCAAGTCCAAAAAAGACTTTAGTAAAGCGTGGAAAGAATACATCAATCTAATTAATTCTGCAATTGATAGGGGTTTCTTAGAATCGATAGAAATAGGAAAACTAAAGAATCCATTTAAAGAAGATTCCATAATAAGCATAACAAAAGATATAGAATCTCTTTTTTATGAATTATCAAAAACTTTGAGTTAAAAACTATCTCTAAAGCCGCCTTAAATTTTTCTGATAAAGTTATATTCGAAGGAACTAATTTATAAATAAAGAAGAATATTGTTATAATAAAAGATGTTAGAATTAATAATACTCTTAATAGCAGGAATTGGTGCTGGGATAGTTACAGGATTAGTAGGAGCAAGTGCTGTAATGGTTGCAGCCCCTTTATTAATCGTATTCCTAAATTATCCTGCTTATCTTGCTATTGGAATAGCATTATCTATAGATGTTTTTGCTTCTTTCTTTGCAACATTAATTTATAGTAAACATGGGAGATTAAAGATAAAACCCTCATTAATATTATTAATATCTGCTTTAATTGCAGTTATAATTGGTAGTTATTTTTCAAAAAATATTCCTTCAGATAATCTTGGTTTAGCAACAGGAATTGGAATAATTTTAGCTGGCATTTCTATAATAATAAAAAAGAAAAAGAAATTTTCAACAACTAAAAAATTCTCTTTTTTCAAGAGATATAAAACATTATCATTAATTTTAGTAGGATTATTAATAGGAACTATTGCAGGAGTTTTTGGAGCGGGAGGAGGAATAATGATTTTATTGGCACTAATTTTAATATTAGATTATAAAACTCATGAAGCTATTGGAACCTCTGTTTTTTTAATGATATTCATTGCCTTGTTTGGAGGTATAGCCCATTATGTTAATTTTCCTTTTTCAATTTCAGCATTAATGATTGGAGGTATTGGAGGAATTTTAGGGGCTGTTTGGTCTTCTAAGTTTGCAAACATTCTCAAAGAAAAGACTCTTAACAAATTAGTTGGAAGTATTATTATATTGTTAGGTATTTTATTGGTTATAAAGAATATAATTTTATAAAAATCTAATTTCTATTCTGTGGTACATAAAATTCAGCCTCTCTTTTACCTTGTTCTGAATCTAAATATTGATGCATTTCTTCATTTGTCTTAAATCTTCTTTCTATTACTTCTTTTCCATCAATTAAATAAATTACTTTTGGTTGTCCTTCATGTCTTAAATAGGAATCAAATCCTCTTGTTAATCCTAGCGTAGTTACTCCAACTGCTCCCAACATTAAACTAATTCCTGCAATTAATCCTACTAAACCCATTTTAGTTCTTGAGCATAATTGAATTGGATTTTTCATAGGAATTCCAAAATATTCTTCCTTACAGGAATCAATTATACCTTTCCAAGTGTTTGTTATTCCATTTCCAAAATCTTTTAATGTTCCATTTTCCATAATCAAATAACAATTCTTACCATTTAAAAACCTTTGTTTCATAAAATGCAAAAAATTAAGTTAAAACAGGTGTACCACTATCTTATATTATAAAATAATATATATCACCTCCTCCCGCAAAACCCAAGATGTTGCACACATTGGTTATAATAATGGAAAAATAAGTAAAATAAATCCCCCCATGTAAAAAGGAAATTCTAATCGAGGAAAAAGATATTGAAAAATAAGGGTTTGAAAAACGGACGTTTTTGAGAACAGAAAAAGATATATAGTATTCTATTTGGTTATTTACATGGCAAAAACAGATTTTGATAAATCAAAAGTATTAGACTATGTTATCCAAAATCTTAGAAATAAGCATTTGTTACCTAAACCCCATTTGGGTGTTTTGGAAACAAAGTGGCCTGAAATCAGTGTAGGAACTTTTACTTATTCGGATAGGCCTGCCTCTCAAAACATCATAGGATATGATTTCATTATAAAAGAAGAGGGCTCTTCTCCACAGACTAAAACGGTATTTAATTTCTGTGTTAGATCAGGAGATATAAGATTATCAGAAGAAAAAAATGAGGATTCCTTTGCGCAACTACAATTAGATATAACAACAAACTTAAAAGAGTCTTCTTCTAAAATCACAATTAAGAATCTTAAAACTAATGAAGTATATAAAGAAGAAAATATGATTAAATTTAAAGATGTAGGAACTAAATCATTTTTTAGGACTACATTTGAAAAAGAGTTTGTAGTTAATTATAAAGAATTTGGTAAAGATATCCAATCAAATGATAAAAATCCTATAAAACTATCTATTATAAAAAATATTAAAAAAGAAAGTGAAGGAATTTATAGAGTCCAATTGAGGATTATTAATGAAAAAGATAATGAATCATTTAAAAATGTGGGGATTAAACAAGGAGATAGTGAAAAATATCAAAAAGTTCCAAAAGGAATATTACTGGATTTTGACATTCAAGAACAATGTGATCAAGCAAAGTTTAACATTCAAACAAATCGATGGGGAACTAAAACATCCATAAAAAGATTATTTAATCTTATAGCACAAAAAGAATCGGTATCTCAAATAGATTTTAAAGAATATTTTAGAGGATTTGAAACAATACCTAAATTTAAAGAAGGGAAACCAAAAAAACAATTTATTAGTAATCTAAAAAATGAAGGGATTGAAATAGAGGGAGAAGTAGTTGATGCATTCCCACATATAAATTCTTTTTATCATTATCAAGAAGAAGGGATTCAAAAAATAGCAAGGGAGATTAAAGAAAAGAAAGGGGAAGTGAATATTATATCTGTTAGAACTGCTGGTGGAAAAACAGAAACTTTTACTGTTCCGATTATAAACTATTGTTTAAAAAATTTAGATAAAATTGGGACCAAAGCCATAATATTTTATCCTACAAAGGCTTTAGCAAATGATCAAGCTGCAAGAATTTTTAAGGCCCTTTATTTTTTAAATCAATCAATTAAAAAACAAGGAAAAAGGCCTTTAACAATGGGGATTTATCATGGGGATATTAAAAAGACTTCAAAAGAAGAGAAGGAATTATGGATCCCTTTCAAGTGCCCTAATCCAAATTGTGAATCTCCAATTATTTTTGAAGAAGTAGGCATAAATAATATTGCCCGATGTTCAAAATGTGGGGAGAACCTAGATTATCTTATACTAACAAGATATGAAATCCATAAAAAAATACCAGATATCTTAATTACAAATCAAGATACTCTACATTATACTTTAATGAAACAACCTCAACACCACTCAATTTTTGGAAGATCAATAAATTATTGCGATAAGTGCGGAGAATCTTTTATTAATAAGAGAGTTTGTCCTGATTGCCACAAAGATCTTGTAAAAGTAAATCCTTTATGCAGCCCAGAAATAATTGTTATGGATGAAATTCATATGTTAGGAGGGGCTTTTGGAATGAATACTTCTATGTTTTTGAAAAGACTCAAAAATACTATAAAAGTATATACAAAAAATGAAAATTATAAGCCCACATTTATAGGAGCAACTGCTACAATAGATAATCCTGATAAATTTGGCAAACAATTATTTAGTAACTCTAACATAAATATGATTCCCTTTGATAAGAATGCTGCTTATGAGGATGAAAAAGAATTGACTTCCAAAGGAGAATTAATAAAGAGAGAACATTTATTTATTCTTCCTAGATCATATAATAGTGCAGATACACTTTCTTTCGGAATGCATTATATTCTAAAATATTTTGCAGAGAATATAAAAGAAAAACCTTCAGTTCTTGGATTTTGTGAAAGTATAAAAGATAATAGAAGTTTAATAAAATTAACAAATTCCAGAAAACCAAAGATAGAAGGTAAAAATTTTATTATAAGAGGGCATACTTCCCAATTTGAGAGAGATCTAAGAGCAGAAATAGAAAAAAAATTTACGAAAAAAGAAATTGATGTTTTATATGCTACTTCTACATTGGAAGTTGGAGTTGATTTTGATGATATAAATGTTTTATTACTTCATGGAGCTCCTTATTCATTTAATGACTACTTACAGAGAGTCGGAAGATCTGGAAGAAAAAAGGATGCAATAGTAATTACCACCTTAAGAAAATGGAGTCATCTCGATTATTACTATTTCGAAAAATGTAGATCTATGTTAGAAAATCCTGATGAATTTGTTGTTGACCCACCTTTTAGTGATAAAAATGAAGTAATATTTAAAAATCATTTAAGAGCGTTATTTTTTGATTATCTCAGTACTTTGCCAAATACAGAAAAAATTTATGGAATAAAGGAACTAAAAGAATTTATATCTAAAGAAGGTTCTAAAGAGATATCTAAAGAATTTAAAGAAAAATTTAAGGAATTTATTAAAAACTGTTTTGGTTCTTCTTTAGAAGAAGGAAAATTATTTGATGAGGTTTTAGAAGAATTTGCAAAAGAAATCTTTACTAATTCAGAAGTAAGAGATTTAGATGAATTGTTTAATGTATTTGAAGAAAAATATCAAATCGGTAAGCTAAGAACTGCTGATAAAACAGTAGAGGTGGTTTTTCAAATTTAAGATGGCAACAAGTAAAAAAGATAATAGACCTATAGGTTATGCAATATCAAAATTATTTAAGAATGCATATGCTACTTATAGAGAAAATATGTACAAAGTAGAAACAATTGAAAAGGGGGAACCAATCCTTTTAGATTGGATTACATATCACCGTATGAAGCAAAGATTAAGACTTTTAGATCCAGAAACCTTCACTGGATTAGCATTGCCCTCTTTCCAGGAACCAAAAACAGATCAGGAAAAACTAAAGTATGCATTAGAGTTCATTAAAAAAGTTCAAATAAGTGAAATGCAAAAAGCAATTGCTAGACTTACCCCAGAACTAGAATCTTTTATGTGTGATAATTGCAACAATTTTTTGAGAGGCATTAGTTTTGTTAAAGGAGTAAATCATTTTAAATTCTTATGTCCAAAATGTGGGCAACATTTATCTCAAGCACCACTCTTAATAAGATCCAGAAAAATAAAAGAAGATAGAAGAAATACCCCTATAGTAACATACCTAAGAGCAAATAAGAAAAAATGTCCTAGTTGTGGTATTGAAGATTGGTTGGGATTAGTAATTACAGATCCTGAACAACCAATGGGATCATTAAAGTGGATTTGCAAACATTGTAATAACATAGTGGGCCCATTAGAAACTTTTAAATTTGGATATAAACCTCAAGAACCTACGGAAAATTTAACAAAGGGCATTACAGTATCTTTAGCCCATGTCGAAAGTTCTACATTAAACCCAATTGAAGTTAAAGATTTTCTCAATAAAAAAATGTGTAAAGGAATTTTTTATTCAGAAAAAGTAGTGGTCTCTCAAGTAACGTGGGGTTATAAACTCGGGCAATATGAAAATATAAGGTATAAGACTTTTCCAAACAATTGCTATTATGGAAGGCAGTTTAATACAGAAGGATTAATTTTTGAATTGAATCCAGAAGTTTATCAAGCTTCTTTAGAATATTTAAAAAAGTTATATGTGGAAGATGAAGAGCTCTATAATAGATTTCTTAAAGATATAGAGAACACAGATCCTGAAATGAAGGAAATGCAATTAAAAAGATGGGTTTTACACACCCTAAAACATGCTTTACTTATGTACTTACCAATTATTACTGGATTACCCCACCGAGAATTTGGAGGGTCTTATGATTTAGACAATAATAGAGTAATAATTTATGATAATCAAGAGGGAGGAATTGGAGGCTGTCAAAAACTATGGAATGACTCAAACACTTTAATGGATTTATTAGATCTTATAACAGGGAGCATTGAAGGATGCGACTGTAGAAGTAAATGTCCAAGATGTATTTTATTAGATACTTGTGGTGAAGTAAATCAGGCGCTTAATAGACACCTATTAGTGCCTCTTTTTGAGGATATAGAAACATTTTATGATTAAAATGGAACCAGAAATCTTAATAAAAAAAATATTAGAAAAAATTGAAACAGAACCTTGCTCGATTAGGGAACTCCAAAAGTTCTTTCCAGTAATTTCTCTTAACCTTCTTAAAGATTTAGAAAGAACTGGTTTTATATACAGGGAAAATCCCTTGCAACTTATTTCTTCTTGTAAATGGAAACTTAGTAAAGAAGGAAGATCCTTTCTTAAATTTAAAGAAAAACTGGCAAAAGAGTCACAAAAACAATATGAAATAGTTATGACTCTCCCTCCAATTTTCTCGGAAAAAATAATCAAAGACCATCCCGAAATAAAATTAACTGAAAAAGCAATGAGAGAAATACTCTCTGAAGCTAAAGAAGAAATTAGAATATTATCTCCATATGTAGATGCATCAGCAATTGATTATCTAAACAAAATCAAAAATAATGTAAAAATAAGATTTTTAACAGTGCCTAGTAAATATGGAAAAAATGCTATTCTTGAAAGATTAAAACAAACCAAACCAAATTTAGAGGTTAAATATCTTTTTGAATCTAGAGATAATGTGCAGCAGTTTCAAATACATGCAAAAATAATAATCTCTGATAAAAAGAAAATTTATATTGGATCAGCAAACTTTAGAGATACAAGTATTCTTTATAATTTGGAAGGGGGGATAATCCTAACTAATCATGAATTTATTAAAGAATATATTTCAATTTTTGAGGATATTTATAATTCAGTTTAGGGAGGAAGTTCCAAATGGAAAAAAGAATAATTTTAAAGAATACAGATATTTTATTAAAATTCCTTAATTGTATAGAAAGAGTTTTGTTTGTTGATAATAAGTGGATGCAAGATTATGAAGACTTAAAAAATAATGTGGACAAAGAATATAAGGGAGTTTCATCTTTCTTACAAATTTTATTAGAATATTTCAATAACAAAAATTTATCTATCTTCACAAATTCCTTACCTGAAAAAGAAAGAGTATCAAAATATAATGGAATTTTAGATGGTATTATTTTAGAGTCCTTAAATCATTCATTATATATTAACGAGGGCGAAGAAGATAAACAGTATGTTGTTATTGCCTGTCCAAAAATAGAGAGGGTTTTTCATTTTAAAGTCAATAAACCTGTAAAAGAGTATTTATTAAAAAAAGCGATTATCAAAGATTTTTATTATCATCCATCTTTACCAAGGATAAAAATCTATTCAAAAAATTTAGGTATTTCAGAGCAATCTTGTTCTTTATCTGAATTAAGATTTCTTTACACTTTGCCTGAAGATGCCTCTATGCAAATTAAAAGTTATAAAACTGTTAATGGAAAAATAGTATGGGATGATCTAGTGCCGGATCCTGCATATGGAGTTCAAGTCGGAAATCTTGGGGTATATTATATTTCACCAATAAAAATTGTCCAGATAAAAAGAGATATAGAAAACTTGCACCAGTTAATACTTGTAGCAGAAGATTGGATTGGAAAAAAATATGAGTTTTGTATCAGAACCTCAAAATATAGGGAAATCTTCAAAGAATTCCCCGAAGAAAAAGAATTAGAAAACCCAGTATATCTTAGAACTTTAGTTTTTCAAGGTTTTGCAGAAGATTTTAGACATATTATTTCAGCTGAAAAAATTTCCATTAAAGAATTTCAAGAAGATTCTTTATTATGTTATATTAGGTTTAGGAAGGTAGTAAACAAAAATGAATTGCCTAAAAATATAGATAATCTTTCAAAATATGTAGAAGAAACAGAAGGATATTTATATTATTTTCCTAAAGGATTTGACACCGAGATGTTCAAAACTGCAAAAGAATTTAGTGAAGGCCATAAATTATCTATATCTTTTTCATCATTAAAAAAATATCATGATTTTCAGGAGATTTGTGAATTTCATCCAGAATGGACCCAAATTTATAAAGAAAAAAAAGAAGCGACCTTATTTTATTCGCCTTTAGATATAATAAATCCAAATCCTTGGGGATTGCATAGGAGTTTTATTAGAAATCCAATATACAAATTAACTTTTTATGCTAAAAATAAAAGATTAATTATTTTTTGTTCGGATTGTAAAAAATATAAAGAGATAATTGAAACTAAGAACATTCCAGAAAGATGTCCAGTTTGTAAATCAAGAACATTAATTTCATTAGATGATTCAGAAGACGATAAGTTACTTATAAATGAAGAAACTGTTTCAGAAGAAGTTCAAAAAAAGATCAAAAGATATTACCGACTTTCTAGTCTATTTATCCCATTTTCTAAAAATCTATACTATACTCTTAATTTTACAAAATATTCTCTAAATACTTGTGTTAAAATACTTAATGAATTAAAATCTTTTTTTAGTGATGAGAGTATTTTCTTTGAGAAGCTTTTTAAAACAACAGAATCTTATAATAGAAGTGAGGATATTCATTCAATTATTTATAAAATAAACAAAAATGAGGTGTAAAAATTTTAATTTTAAGAAGAATAGTATTGTAGCTATGTCTAATAATTATCTTACTCATGGAATCCATTCTTATACTGCAAAATTTATTCCTCAAATTCCAAGATTTTTTATAGAGAAGTACTCTAAAGAGGGAGATGTAATTCTCGATCCTTTTGCAGGCTCTGGAACAACTTTACTTGAATCAAAAATAACAGGAAGACATTCATTAGGTATTGATATAAATCCTCTTGCTCGTTTGATTACTAAAGTAAAAGTAACTCCAATTAATCCAAAAATTTTAAATCAGGCTATAAAAGAATTAGATTGTCTATTGGATAAAAGATTAAAGATCACATATAACATAGAATTTCCAAATAAGGAATATTGGTTTAGTAAAGAAAGTATTCAAGAACTTAGAAAGATAATGACTATTATTAATCTCTTATATGATTACCATAAAATAGATAAAAAATTAAAAAATTTCTTTGAAGTTTGTTTTTCGTCAATAATAAGAAAATCTTCATATGCAGATGCTGCAAATCCTAAAACATATTGTTCTCCTAGAATGAGAGAAAAAAGAAAGAACGGAGATAAATTTTATCCGATTAAATTATTTAAAGGGGCAGTAGAGAAGAATTCAAAATCTCTAAAAGAATTATACAAAATGCTATCAAACAGAAAGGCTATAAAAAGTGAATTTATAAAAACCAATGATACAAAAAATATTAAATTACCTAGTTGGGTAAAAAAAGTAGATTTGATTATTACTTCTCCGCCATATGCAAACGCACAAGAGTATTTTAGAAATTTTAAATTAGAGATATTCTGGTTAAAGCAAGCAGATAATAAAGAATTAATAAATTTAGAAAAAAAACAGATTGGTGGAGAAAATCATGCAGCATTATACTATAAACAACTACATCAAACAGGGATTAAATCAATAGATAGAATTATAAAAAAGTTATATTCTATAAATCAAAAAAGTGCTTATATTGTTTATAAATATTTTTATAATATGGAAAAAAGTTTTGTTGAGTATAATAGAGTATTAAAAAAAAGAGGCCATTGCATAATCATCATTGGAAATAACACCATAAGAAATATTAAGATCCCAATAAACAAAACATTAATAGAAATTGCAAAGAAGCATGGTTTTAAACTCAATGATTATGGATATGATTTAATACAAAATAGGAAATTTATGATTAAAAGAAACAATCATGCAGAAATAATTAAAAAAGATTGGGTAATAGATCTCATAAAAAAATAAAGACTTCTTTAATCGAATAACGGAATAACGGAGGTGAACTACCCCTACCTACCTATGCATATCATCTCCGTTATTAGGAAAATGTTTATCAAGCCAGGGCATAAAATCAAAAGTTGGAATAGCAATTCTAATCCTGCCACGTCGATTAAGAGCAGGTTTCCACTGAAATTCAAATAAGCCCAACATTTCTAAAGCAGATAAATACTCTCTAAATTGCCTCTCTCCAACAGCACCAAAACTCTCTTTTTTCGCATTAAAAACATAGATATTATAAGCATTTTTTGTATCAGAAAAGCCCATATTTTGCCTTGCATCCATACATAAAGCAACTAAAACAATTTTCATATGTCTAGGAAGAGTGGGGAAAATCTCATCAATATCTGATAATTTTAATTCTTCTATTGCTTCTTTTATTGTTTTTTCAGAAATCTTTTGTTCTTTATTTAATTCAGTTACCATTACAACCTTTTTAAATAGTTTTAAAGCAAATCTTATATCCCCTGAAATATCTGAACTAAATCTTGCTATTTTTAATAAAAGAGGATAATCATAAGAATCTTGCTTTAATCCTAATTCTGCTCTTTGTTGCAGAATTTGGGCTATTTCTCCACCAGCATAAATATCTAAAAATCGTTTTTCACATTGCAATCTGCTGAAGATTTTTCTGTCTAATTTCCCTAAAATAAAACCATCATTTGAAATAAAAATAAAACTTGCTTTTCCATGATTAAGTAAAGGAAATAAAACATTCCAGTGATCCCCTTTCTTTTTAACTAATTTGTCAATCTCATCAAAAACAAAAAATAATTTTTTAGTTCTTTTTGTCAGCATTAGTTTTTTTAATTCATCTGCTAACTCATACCTATTCTTCCCTTTTTCTTTATATGGGCGGTTTTTAACTTCACTTAAAATCTTTTTAGCAACTGCTCCATAACTATCATCTTCAGAACAATCAATATAAACTGCAATAATCTCTTTTCCCATTTTTTCTATAACTTTCTTAATTGTTATTGTCTTGCCATTTCCTGTTAACCCTGTTAATAATAAATTATATTGGCTAGAAATTCTTAATTTTGCACAGATTTTATCAACTAAATCTTGTCTTACAGGAATTTCTTTTGGAATATAAGTTGCATCAAATACCCAACTATCTCTAATTATGCCCATATTTACTTCAAGCTCCCTTCATACTTACCTAAATTTAAAGCAGAAAACCGTTTAATTTTGAAGATAATCTGTTTTCTAACCAATTGTTTAGCCTTCCCCATTTTCTATTAGTCTTTTATTTATTTCTTCTAACATTAATTCAATTTTAATTAATCTTGAACCGCCCCTTAGTTTTTCTCTGCATAATTCTGCAAAAGAAATTTCTCTTGATATTGCCTCTTTTTCTAAAACCTCTTTTAAAGAAGTTTCAATCATGAAGTGAATCTGGGAGTTCTTTTTTTCCATTTTTCTTTTCCAAAAGTTTATCAAGTCTGTCATTAATTTCTTTTAATTTATCTTTAATTTCTTCAAGATTAATTCTTTCAATTTGAATCTCCATTTTTTAGTGAATCTATTTAGCTTTTTAAGGAACTACGCTGTATACACGTTCTTGCCAGAGTGTATAAAGAGTGAGTATTTTTTAATTGCATTAGAGAATTTTTGTGGGTTTTTAAAGAACTTAGATGAATACTAGCTGTTGGGACAGCTAATAAACAGCTACTATATTTATAAAGGGTAATTTTAAAAAAGAGTAAATTTAAAAATAGGTTTTCTTAGTTAAATAAGTTAAATTTTTATAGCCTATATAGATTATAATTATATGTTACCAAAAAAATTGAAGAAAGGAGACACAATAGGAATAGTTGCTCCATCAAAAGCACTAAGAGAGTATCATAAAGAATACTTAGAAAAATTTAAACAATATGTAGAGAATGATTTGGGACTGAAGGTTATTCTTGGAAAGAATATTTTTAAAAAAGACAAATTTGGTTCTGCGGCAGGAACCCCTGAACAAAGGGCGACAGATATTAATAATCTGTTCAAAAATAAGAATATTAGTGCTATCTGGTGTTATCAAGGCGGAGGATCTGCTATTCAAACATTAAGATTAATAGATTTTAATATGATAAAACAAAATCCTAAACTATTCTTGGGGATGAGTGATATTGATGTTTTACTATTAGCAATTAACAAAATGACAGGGTTAATAACTTTTAATACACCAGATTCTAAAAGAGGTAGAGATTTGGATCTGGACTTTGATTATTCCAGAAAAAGCTTTGTTGAAAGAATGTTTGAAGGTGAAAAAGAAATTAAACCAAATAGTGAATGGAAATGTATAAGGAAAGGGAAGGCAACTGGTAAGATAATGGGCTGTAATGTTAGTTCTATTTTGAAACTTGCTGGAACAAAATATTTTCCTGATTTTGATAATGCAATACTATTCCTGGAAGGATACAAACCGAATGTGGAAGAAATGCAATGGAAATTAGAACAATTAAAAGAAATTGGTGTTTTTGATAAAATAAAAGGAATTGTTATTGGTTTTATGTATAGCTTTCAAAATGATGAGCAGAAAAAGGAAAAGGAGATTAATGTAGATTTTGAGGATCTGGTTTTAGACGCTACAAAAGATTATACCTTCCCAATTTTGAAGATTAATGAATTTGGGCATAGATGCCAAAACGCTTTTTTTCCCATTGGAACCAAAGTAGAACTAGACGCAACAAATAAAAAACTGGAGCTAAAAGAGGATTTTTTGCAATGAAAAATCCAGCATAATCTTTAAAAGTACAACATCCTTAACAGGATGGTACAATCACAAACGCATTAAAATACAACTAAATAAAAAACAGTCCCAAAGATTAGCCAAAAAGGTGCTGGTTTCGGCGGGGGCATCAAGAAAAAGTTTAGTGCCGTTTCCCAAGCAATATATTGAAGTTAGTGAAGAAGATATGGTTAAGGCAGAGGATTCTTAGCAATAAGAAATCATCTTGAAGCAATCAATTTTTTATCTTGTGGATAACATCCAGGGTACAAATCTAGTTTAAATTCTTTTGAAACAATACAAAATTCATGATTTCTTATAGTATCTGGAAATTTTTCCTTTAAATTAAGAATTATATTTTGGAATTCATCATAGTTTTTAACTTCACAATCTATTTCAAAATCCCAAGTACCCATAACTTTTTGTGGCCAGACAGCCTCTGGGATGGAAGAAGCAGAATCTATAAATTTCTTTATTTTTTCTTGAGTGATATTCGCCATATAAATAATTGCTTTACAGAATATCCTATTCATTGCTCTTGGGTCTAGATGAACTTTATATGCTAGGAATATATTTTTTCTCTCTAATTGTTTTATTCTATACTGTATTGTTCTGGGAGTTGTTTTTAATTTCTCAGCTATTTCAGTTATAGGCATTCTAGCATTATTAGTTAGAATTTTTATTATTTCTCTATCAATCTCATCAATTTTTTCTTGTTTATCTTTTGTTGTATGATAAACAATACTTGAAGCATTAGTTGATTTTAGAAATGCCCTTTCATGATGCACTAAATAAAGAGTTGTTGTAACTGCTTTTTCCTGAATATATGGGGAATACTTATTAAGAACTGTTTGAACTTCGTCATCAAACTCATTGACATTTGGAACAAGAAAACCTACAATAATGTCCCATCTTCCTGTTGTTATTACAACCCATTCAGTTTTTTTATGTTTATGGAAATATCTTGCTATTTCCTCTACCTTTTCCTTACTAGCATTTGTTAATCTTAAGTAAAGTTTGAACTTCATAATTCCTAATTTAAAATAATTAACAACAGTATGGAATCTTAAAATAACTCCTTGGTCGATCATCTTATCAATTCTATACTTAACTACTTCCTTGCTTAATCCAACTTTCTTTCCAATCTGACTATTAGATTGTCTAGCATCTTTATCTAATTCTGCAAGTATTTTTGTGTCTTTTATATCTAGTTTTATTTTTTCCATATTTAACATAATAACCTTATCTTTATAAATTTTGTTATTTTGATAAAAAAATATAACAGAAGTTTTTTCTATAATACCTAACCACTCTATAGTAATGAAAAGTAAAGAATATACCGTGGGGCTGTATAGTTTGCCACCCTATCAGCCAGTTTATATGCATCCTGCAGTGGCTTACTTAGCTGGGAATATCAAAGAAAAGCTTCCTGATGTGAGGATACACCAAGAAGATCTTAATACATCTTCTTTAGAACATTTTCTTGGGAAAGAACCTATTTCTGCTATGAGAAACTTAGATACTTATGGAGATTTTCCAAAATTCAGAGGAGCTAAAAAAACAATTACTGAAGGACTTCAAAGAGCCACAGATGGAAGATTAACAGTTGTAAGAAACAGTGTTGAATACTTGCTTAATAAAGAATATAAATCAAGACAGGGATTAATAGATGCTGTAAACTCAAAAGAAGATAACCTTTATTACAAGTTCTTTAAAGATAGAGTTTTATCTCAAATTGAATCAGAAAATATAGGGCTTGTTGGTTTGTCAGTTAGTGATCAAAAGCAGATTGTTCCTGCAATAGTCTTATCTTCAATGATTAAAGAAAAATTTGGAGATAAAGTTAAAATTGCTCTTGGAGGTAATATTATTACAAGAAATTATGATGTTCTTTCAAGGGATGACGAACTAAACAGAAAATTATTTGATTACTTTGATTTTTTAATCCATCATGAAGGAGAATCAGCTTTTGTAGAATTAACAAGAACATTATCTGAAGGTAGAGGTGTTTCAGAAATTCCAAAAATTATTTATAGAGAAAATAGTCAGATTAAGGAAAATTTAGATTTTGTAGTTGAGGATGTTAATAGCCTGCCAGCCCAAAATTTTGATGGTTTTGTAAAACAAGGAAATCATTGGACACCTCAGCCAGTTATTCCTTATCTAGTTGGAAGAGGATGTGATTGGGGGGCATGTAGTTTTTGTGATATTCCTACAGGATATGATGGTTCAAGAAGGAGAATAGAAGCAGAAACAGGCAAGAAGTTTAATATTTTAGGAAAAGGAAATGGAAAAAGAAGAAATCAAAGCCTTGATAAAGTAGTTTCAGAGTTGGGCGGACTTAGCAGAAAATATAGGACAAAATATTTTAGTTTTAGTGATGAAGAATTAGCAGGAGATCTTTTAAGAAATTTTGTTGATAAAATTTTAGAGTCAGGGCTGGAAATAGAATGGGAATGTTACGGAAGGATAGAGGATTTATATTTAGACAGAAACTTTTGTGAAAGATTAAGAAAAGCAGGTTGCAGATTTATTCAATTTGGTCTTGAGTCTGCAAGCCAAACTGTTTTAGATGTAAATAAAAAGGGTTATCAATTTCAGACTGCAAGAGATGTTTTTAAGAATACTTATGAAGCAGGAATTATGAATCATGCATTTATTCTAACAGGGCTTCCAGGAGATACACTAGTAGAATCCTCTAAACTAATACAATTCCTAGAAGAGTCAGGGCAATACTTAACAACTATTAAACCAATTTCTTATAAGGTTTCTAAATGGTCTCCAATTGCTCTTAATCCTGAGAGGTTTGGAGTTAAATTAGATAAGGGAAGCACTCCAGACCTGGAACAAAGAATTAATGTTTCCAAAGATTCTGGTATGATGAGCAGACATAAAGCAATGGCTTTTACAAGATTATTAGAATTGTGGGTAGCTAAAAATCATAAAGTCAATCCAGCAACTAGTGAATATGCTTATGTTCAAAGATTATTTTTAAGTAGGGATCAATTAGAAGAATTTGGAAGAACTATAGATTACCAAGTGCATTTTTCTCCTGAAGATTTAAAGGCAATGGCTAAGATTTATAATGGGCTAGTAGAAGAAGTTAAATTATTAGCTTACTCTGGAAAGGTCAACCGAGAAAGAAGGCAAAAATTTTCTGGATTATTTGATAGGGTTAGAAAAGGCAAAGCTGATAAGAGTTTTGATGGAGTAATTAAACTTGCTAATGAGGTAGTAAATATATAAAAAATGAAAAATAAACAATTTATTATAACTAAAAAAATAGCTAAACATGGCAAACAAGCAATAATTGTAATTCCAAAATTACTCGAAGAGAAGTTAAGACCAGGAACTATAACCCAGATAACTATAGAAGTTATTGAAGAAAAAAACTAATCAAATCCTCTTAATCTATTCATACTATTATCTCTTTGCGAGTCTCCACAAATCAAAAAGGAAAATAATCATATTTGAATGTTTCAGTTATCCTTAGAATATCAAAATCTCTTATGATACCTGAAAACTCTTTTCTTATTTCTGTTAAAATTTTATAGAGTTCATCTTCATTTTCTGTTTCAAACTCTATTTCTAAATCCCATGAGCCTATTAGTTTCAAAAACTGTGTAACTTTTTTATGGCTTGAGACATACTGCTTAATTTTATTTTCTGCAACCACATCAAAATTTTTAGTTCTAAATATTACTTTATAATGATTTATTCCTAATTTCTGAAGATTTGGATAAGCTCTAAACTGAACAATAACTTTTTCTTTCATTAATTTTTTTATTCTATAGTTTATTATATCTCTTGTTAAATGGATTTTTTCAGATAAGTTGAGGATAGAAATTCTTGCATTAGTTGCCAACTCTTTTAGTATTCTTTTATCTGTTTCATCTAATTTATAAATTTTTGATGGAATACCATATACAAATTCTGAAGGTTTTGTTTCAGTCAAATATTCCCTTGCATAAATCGGAGAATATTCTGTTAGTAACACATCTTTTAAAAGAATAAATCTTGAAAATTTGTTCATAAATTGGTTAAGGATTTTTCCAAATTCAAGGTTTGTTTTAGCAAGAACTGAAATGGCTAAATCCCAATTACCTCTTATCTGAGCAACCCAAATTGAATTATCTGCTTTTTTCCAATATTCAATAATCTTCTTTTCATCTTCTAAAGAAGTATTCTGAAACTTGAAGTATATTTTATACTGAGAATATCCTAATTTTGTAAAATCAATAACAGTATAAAATTCAAAAAGTAAACTGTTTTTTTCTATTCTATTTAATCTATATTCAATAGCAGGTTTACTTAACCCTACCTTTCTCGCAATTTGGCTATTGCTATAACGAGCATTCTCATCTAACATAGTTAGGATCCTTTTATCTTTCTTGTCTAATTTTACCATATTACTTAACTAATGAGAGATATATTTATAAATCTTACGCATAAGTAAGAAAATCAAGAAATAAGTATTAATTATATGGCTTATCTTATATGAAATACAATGAAATTAGAAAAACTAGCATCAGAAGCGTCTCCAAAACAGATGGCAAAAGTTGAGAAATATAAAGCAAGAATGCTTAGTTACGCAAACCCTGTGGAGTTTGTTAATAACATGTATGGCTGCCACCCAGATGACGAAGGCAGAGATTACTTCCAAACAATTTTTGGGGAATAATTCTGATAAAAAATGAAATCTTGTAATGCTTTAGATATTTGGCAAAGTAAAATTGAAAGAATGATTGAAGAGCATCCTCTTCAAATTATTAGTTGGGAGTCTACAAGAAGATGTAATCTAAGTTGTAAGCATTGTGGATCTCCATCTGAAAATGTTCAATTAAAAGAAGAACTAACAACTGATGAAGTTATTGGAGCATTTAGACAAATAGCAGAAGATTTTGATATGTCCCAATTTAGACACATAAACATAACTGGCGGAGAGCCTTTTGTTAGAAAAGATCTCTTATATATCTTAGAGCAAGTTAGTCAAAACACACACTACAGAAATATAGACATACAAACTAATGGGGTTGCTCTTGGCAGAAATCCTGATTTAATTGAGGATTTAAAGAAATTTGGAGTAACAGGGATTGGTGTAAGTATAGATGGATTTAGAGAAGAACATGATTCTTTTAGAGGTTTAAATGGAAGCTATGATTTAGCAGTTAAATCTGCTAAAAGTGCTGTGGACTCTGGGTTGGTTGTTACTGTTTCAACTGTTGCTCATACAAAAAACTTAGACCAGATCCCAGAGCTATATGAAGTCATGAAGAGGGAAGTCAAACCAAGAGTTTTTAGAGTGATGACTATAGATCCTCTAGGAAGAACAGAGCTAAATAAAGAGTATCTTTTATCTCCAGATCAAACAAAAGAAGTTATTGGTTTTTTACAAAAAGAGTATATTGAGAACTGCCATAAATATAATGATCCTAAAGAAACAATGGTTGAATTAGGGTGTGGGGGATGGCTAGGAAGAGATATAGAAGGAACTGTTAGACCTTTTATCTTTCATTGTGTTGCTGGAATAAATAATTTAGGAATTTTATATGATGGAAAATTAGCAGCTTGTTCTAATATCCCTAGAGAATTTGGTTTTGAGGGGGATTTAAGAAAAGATAAAATAAAAGATGTTTGGGAAAACAAATATCAAAAATACAGAAATTTTGATTGGAAAAAGACTGAAGATTGTCAAAATTGTGGAGAATGGGATTATTGTCATGGTGGCCCAATGCACAAAATGAGAAAAGATGGCTCAAGAACAGATTGTATTTATCAAACCATGACTAATAACAAAGATTATAGAACTAAAGTTTAATGTAGATCATAAATCGCTATAACCACATAGTAGCAAGCAACTTTTTTAAACTACACATTCTTACCTATTTCAAGCTAAAAATCGGGCATGAAACTTTTCCTAAGAGCTCGGCAGGGGCATGACCATATTTTATGATCTTGGTGGGATTCTTAAAATATTAAGAATTCTATTAAAATTTAAACAACTTCTCATAATCTTTGTGTTTCATCCAATCTAAAATTAAGGCCAGAATTTCTATCTCGTCATTTGCTAAAGAGTATAATAATCTCCAATCTTTCCTTAAACTATAAATCCAAAGATTATTTATTCCATATTTTTCTATTAGTTTTTTAGGAATTAAATTTTTCTTAACATTTCTTCCACAATACATATTATTTTTTATGTCTTCAAATGCTTTTTCAATTTCTTTATGCAATCTTGGATCTTTAGTTTCTAAACTATCAAAAGCTTCTTTTAATTTTATATCTGCAAAAACTATCTTGGGTTCCATTCTAAATCTTTTCTATTTCTAAATCTTGCGACAAGTTCTGGATTCCAGATGTAAACAACATAACCGTTTCTATCTATGCCTATTTTGTTTATGCTTTCTAAGTACTCCATTATAACTTGAAATGTCTGCCACATAACCTTTTTAGGAAGTTTCTTGAAAAGTTCTGTCTTCTTATATTCTCCAGAATTTTCATCAATAAACCTTTCAACCATTAAAACAGTCTGAAGAGTAGGGCTTCTAGCTATCTCGTTGTTTTCCATATAACTTTTTTTGCGAATGATTTTCGTTTCCATAGTAATAATATCAATTGATATTACTATTTAAATGTTTTGTTTTAAGATTCCCAGCTTAAAGAAAAGCGGGAAAACTTTTCTTATAGGTTAGCATTCTTTAGAAGCTTTGAAGACCTAATGAAAGAAATTAAAAAGCTGAAGAATGAAGAAGTTATGCCAATGATGTTGTGGTTGTTTAAGGAGGGTTAAGAATATCTAGATTCTTTATTATAAATAAAATGAATAAATTTAAATAAATAGGTTTGTTAAAGAGAATATAGAAAAATAATATTTTCTATAGCTTTAGTGGCTTTAAGCGTAAAATGAAAAATAAAGAGAAAATGATGATATTTGGAATTTTAGTTTTAATTATGATTATAAATATTAACTTAACTATTGCTCAAGAAAATAATGAGACATTTGTTATCGCAGGAAGAGAGTTCACAAATTATGGTAACGTAACAGTAGAATCTTCTGTACTAAAGGCTTTGACTGTAGAGGATAAAACAATTGATATCGGAATATGGATAAATACAGAAAATGACACTTTAAATGAAATTATAAAGACGCAAATTATTAAGGATTTAGATGAAGAATTTGAACTAACTTGGAGTAGTCGTCAGAAAAATGCTTTTTCAGGTTATCTAACATCAAAAGGATTGGAAAAATTGAAGAATAGCTCTTATCCTATTACTTAACTTTCGTGCAATAAAATATATTCAGCATGGCTCCAACCAAGAGGAGTTGCCCAATAAATAATCTTTTTGTCCTTAAAACTCTTAATTGTTTTCTCTGCTTTTTTTGTCTCGTTAATTATCCTTGAATTAAATTCTATTTCATGGGCTTTCCAATCCTCATATTCTGCTTTCGTAGCTATATGCTCTGGAAGCATACCCTTTGATTTAGAAGCTATTTCATTTAACCATTTAACAGATTCCCTATACTTTTCTCTATTCCCTAACTGCTTATAGAACTTCGCAGCCCAGCACGTTAATGCAACCCAAGAACCAGAACCACCAGTATACCAATGCCAATCCTTACAAATTTCAAACTTCCTAAACCTTCTGAAACCCCCTGTCTCTTCATCAAAAATATGCTTCCTAAGATGGTCCATAGTCTTCCTAAGTATTCTTTTGGAGTTTACAAGATTAAAATAAAAAGGTGCAAGCTGAGACATATCAGGAATTTTAGGAAACCTAGTATTTTTCATAAAAATCCCAAGTTTTTTATTAAACAGTTTATTCTTAATGTTTTTTTCTAATAATTTTGCTTTTTTGTTCCATTTCCTGCTCTCTTCAGTATGGTTTAATACTTTTGCTATTTCTATGGCATCTTTTAACCCTCTTAAACATGCACAATTTGCCCAAATATCATATCCATTTTCTAATCTATAAAACTCATGTATGCTCCTTTCTGTTTTTATAAGCCCTGTCTTTGAATAAGAATAAATTAATCCAACAACCCCTTCTACCATAGACCACATATTTGCAATAAAAGTTTCTTTCTTATTATGTAAATATGTATCATACAGACCATGCAATAATAAACCCTCATTATCATTTTCATCTTTCCTTGTGACGCACGGCCAGCCATTTACATTGTACCTTTGAAATATTTCTTTATAATCTTCTATTTTACTGAATTTCCTAATAAAATAATAAAATTTCTCTGAGTTTTTACATAACCCAACAGAATTTAAAGCAAGGGTCATTATAACACCATCTCTTGTATAAACATAAGGATAAGCTCCGTTCAAGGGGGTAGACAAAATTCCTCCGTTTTTCAATTGCAGTTTTTTCAACACTTGAATGCTCTTCTTAATTAAATCCATTTTATTTTTTAAACACTCTTTTTTTAAACCTAAAATTATAATCATGCCCAGCATCTTTACTATAAATAGTTAAAACCTCTAATTTTTTATTTCCTGAATTAATTAGCCTATGTCCTGAAGTTCCAGAAACCACATATAACTTATTTTTTTTCAAATTAAAAATCTTAATTTTTTTATCTTCAATTAATAGTTTTCCTTTTCCTTTTATTAAAAAATACAGCTCTTTTGTCGGTTTTTTATGCCTGTGCCCTTTTGTCATAAAGAACTCTTTATTTATTGCCCCTGGCTCAATAACAGTTAATCCACTTTCAAAGTTGCCCAGGTCCTTTATATAAACAATATAAATCAAGGGATTGCCTTTTATCCTTTCTGGATTTTTATAAGAATCTCTCATATCCTTAAATCTTCTAATTAATTTCCTATCACAAAACTTTTTTAAATACTTAAAATCTATTATATCACCCATTTTATATAAAAATTAAGAAAAACTTATTTATAAATTCTTCTTAAATAATCTTTGTTGAATCTTAATAGAATAAGTTTATAAAGAATAAGTTTATAGGAATATATGGAAAAAGAAGTGAATGAAAAGAGTGGAAAAGTAAAAATTTCTCAGAAGTTTGTTAGTGCATTATCTATTGTAAGTATCCTTGGATTTCTAGGAATTGTAAGCCAGACTATATTTGAATACGACTTAAGCCAGTACATAGAATCTCTATTAATGTTAATAATAGGTGTGGGATTGATTTTAGAATCAAAAGTAAGAAGACTAAAATCAATTGAAAAAGGCATGAACTCAAATAACTTCACTCACCTCACAACAGTAATTATAGGAATCATCGCTATTGTTGCAGGAATATTCAGTTTCCCCTTCATAAGAATAAATAATCCAGCTTTTCTTGCTATTAAAGGAATTATAAGCATTATAGCTATTATAGTGATTATAGTCCAAACCTGGGTAATTCGATAAAAAATTTTATAAAAGGTTTTTCACTTTCATAAAAAATTCAAAAAGAAACCCTTTTTAAAGATTTGTTTGAAACCAGTTTCACTCAGCCTTTCTCCTCTTTCCTCACTTTCTTTCAATTACATCTCTTAATCTAAAAGATAACAAGAATAAAAAGAACATAATTATACCAAATAACAAGAAAGTATAGTTAAATGGCAAAACCAAAAGGACTAATGCTGGAAGTATCTTTCCCAATAATTTTCCAGAATCCAAGGCCGTATTAAATGGGCCATAGAACCTTAAATCTTGTTTTCCTTTGCAAATATCAAAGAAATAAGCTTCTGTTGTTGGCTCAAGCATAGCCATCCCTATAGAGGCAAGTATTACAAAAGCAAAAATTGCAAAAATATTTGAGACAAAAAAACACAATAAACAGAAAATAAAGGTTATTAAATAACCGATTTTAAACATTTTCTTAAAGCCAGTTTTCTCAGCTATCTTTGAAAATTTATACTCAAGAAGAATCAAAGGAATCGGGACTGCGAATAGAAAGTACCCAACCCATTCTATCCCTAAACCCTGTCTTATTATATATAGTGGGGCATATAAATAAATAAGTATCCACCAGAAACTCACTCCCCCCCTTAAAACATAAGCCATCACCCTATCCTTATTTTTAAAAAAATCAACAAAATTCTTATAGACACTTTTATCCACTCTCTTTTTTATTTTATGGTCCTTTATTCCTGATGAGCTAAAAATAAAAATTACTATTAAAATAATAATAGCAGAAATAACAAACATACTTCTTATCCCATATTTTGCAGCCACTATCCCTGCAATTAGAGGCCCAATAATCCAAGATGTATTAGCAAAAGTATAGACAAGGCCCTCGTTTCTTGATAACTTTCTCCTTGGTGACTTATTCTTAATAATTATACCAAAACTCGTAACTCTAAAAGCTCCTGCAACAAACAAAAAAATGCCAATAATAACCAAACCCATAATACTTGTATTTATTGCAAACAAAGCATAAGTTATAGCAAAAACCAGAAGAGACAAGACATATATTTTTTCTTTATCAAATCTTTCTATTAGCGGTATAAATAAAAAATATGAAACCATTGCAATAACTGTAAAAAAAGTTGAAACTAAACCAACAATAACAGCATTATTAAAAAAACTGTCTAAGTAAACAGCAAAAATTGTTGTCACAAAAGAAAAAGCTATGGCTGATATAAAACTAACAAAACATAACTTTCCAATCCTGGTTAATATCAAATCCTCTTTTTTTCTAGTGAAAATAACCATAGTAAAAAAAGGAAAAACTAGTTTTTAAAAGTTTATAATGCAGAATAACAAAGATTAAAAACCATTTTTCTATATAAAAACATGACCAAGGGAATTATTAAAAAAAAGAGGAGGCCTAAAAGACACAGGAGAAAGAGAAGAGTTACGCCTCTAAGAAAATATCCTAAATATTCTCAAAACAGAGGAGAAAAAAAGCAATACTATAGAAGACTTCATGATGATGAAATTAGTGTAGGTTCTTTAACAGAAGGAGCATACAGCCCAGCTATAGGAAGATTGACTAGTGAATTAAACCTTACTCACCAACAAACTACTGGTCCTTACAAAGATTATTACCCCATTACCTCTCATAATTATAAACTAGATCCCAAAATATATCTTGCTAGAGAAATGTCAACAGGAATTAAAGATACATATGACTTTATCTAGTCCTCATATATCTCCTTTCCCACTCTCTCATATAAGTTTCAGGAATTCTGATTTTCTCCCTTCTTATTTTTCTTTTTTGTCTAAGAAAAATACCAAATAAAAATCCTACTAAAATTCCAGACAAATGGGCAATATGCCCTATATTACTTGGCATAAAAACTCCTAAAACACTTCCTAGAGTCCATAAAATTGCTGCAATAAACATGGGCATTGGAAAACCAAATGCCCAAACCATCATTTTTGGCCTAATTATAGCTAAACATCCTAAAATACCATAAACCGCTCCTGATGCACCAAGTGACGAAGGATAAAAATTAACTGCTATAAGACTTGCAAAGATTCCCGATAAAAAGAAAATCAATAAAAACTTCTTTCCTCCAATAAACTTCTCTAAAATACTTCCAAATAAAGCTAAAGCAAATAAATTATACAATAAATGAACAACATCTGCATGCAGAAAAATAGCTGTTAAAAATCTCCAAAACTCACTAAAACTATTTTGATTTAAGATAAACAACTCTGTAAATCCCGTAAAACTAATTTGCAAAATAAAAACACCTATACAAATAAGACATAACCATAAAGCATAAAACTTAAATCTTGCCATAACTTCTCTAAAACATAAATATTTATAAATATATTCGCTAATTGAATATAATGATTAGAACATTAGGTGAATTAAGTGAATCAGAGCTTGTAGAAAAAAGAGCTAGTGCAGAGAATAGAATGTGCTTGTTGCAAGCAATGAAGAAGAGGTATGAACAATGTAAAAGAGCTAGTCAAAAGAGTATCCAAATATATTCTATGTCAGTTCAATCAGCAAAATTAGAAGCAGATGTATATGATTTCTTACTAAAAAGAATAATTAATTAGAAAAATTTTAATATCCTAAAATCTCAATAAAAACATAAAAAATGCAAATCAAATCAGTATTTTTAAACAATGAAGCTATTCCAAGTAAATATACTTGTGATGGTGAAAATGTTTCTCCGCCTTTAGAAATAAGCGGAATTCCTGTAAATGCAAAGAGTTTGGCATTAATTGCAGATGACCCTGATGCTCCCTCAGGAACCTGGGTTCACTGGGTTGTGTGGAATATTCCTTTTTCAGGAACAATGGAAAGCATAAAGGAAAATGTAAAAATAGGTCTTGAAGGAACAAGTGATTTTGGAACTTTGGGTTATGGGGGCCCTTGTCCTCCAAGTGGGACTCACAGATATTTCTTTAAAATTTATGCTTTAGACACAGAACTGGACTTAAAAGAAGGTTCTACAAAAAAACAGCTAGAAGCTGCGATGCAAGGGCATACCATAGAAAAAGCAGAATTAGTAGGTTTATATAGCAAGGGATAAATTTAAAAAGCTTAAAATATAAACTGGATTATGGAAAGCAAATTATATCGGAGGTTTCCCCATTGAGGGCGGAACAGATTTTCTTAGCTTAAGCTTTCCAAATTCTAACATAAAAAACATTTTTATACTCTCTTTGTTTAGAGATAAATATGGCGGATGTAGTTTAGTGGCAGAATGTCAGGTTGTGGAATCCCGCAAAATCCTGAAGACGAGAGTTCGATTCTCTCCTTCCGCTTTTCAAAAGGAGGCAAATTAATATGGTGAATAAAAGGAAGTTGAAGCCTAAAGAAACCACCGGTGTCTTAGGCACAGTAAAAGGATTTAGAGATATTGAAGCAAGCAAAAGAATTGCTATAAGGAATATAATTGAAAATACCTTTCAGCTTTACAATTTCCAGCCAGTTGAAACACCCATAATAGAGTATGAAAAATTTGTTAAATCAAACAATGAAAATGATGAGGCAGTAGGTGACATATTTAAACTTCAAGATAAGGGAAAAAGAAAACTTGCTTTAAGATACGAATTTACATTCCAACTCAAACGTCTTGCAAAAAACAAAAAACTCCCATACAGAAGATATCAAATAGGCCCTGTTTTCAGAGACGAGCCTGTAAAAAGCGGAAGATTCAGGCAATTTATACAATGTGATGCAGATATAGTGGGCTCAACAATAAAAGATGAAGCTGAAATTTTGAAAATAGTATCTAAAATATTTAACAAACTAAGAATTACATTCACAATCAATGTTAATAATAGAAAACTTTTAAATGAAATTCTAGAAGAACTAAGAATTAAAGAAAAAGATAAGATAAAAATTATAAAAGAAATTGATAAACTTGATAAACTTCCAGAATCTGAAATAAAAAAGAATTTAAAAAAATATTCTACTGGCTTAAAAAAATACAATGCAGATAAGATTCTTTCAATTTTCAAAAAACCTGAAAAATATTTTAAAAAATACAAAGCCTACTCTGAAATCAAAAAACTAAGGGAATATTGTAATATCTATAATGTTAAATTCAATTTTTCACCTTTTGTTGCAAGAGGCCTTTCATACTATAACGGAACAGTCTTTGAAATTAAAGCCTATGTAGAAAAATTAAAAAGAATTGGAATTTCTGCTGCTGGAGGCTCATATATGGTTAATGGCGTTCAATCAACAGGAATCTCTTTTGGTTTAGACAGATTAGCATTATTAACTAAAATTGATCCTACAAAAAAACAAATCCTAATTATCTCTTTAAACCAGGATAAAAAAGCTATCTCATTAGCAGAGAAAATAAGAAATCTCTCTATTCCTTGTCAGATTTATTATGGAAAACCAGGAAAAGCACTTGAATATGCAAATTCCTTAAAAATCCCTTATGTGATTTTTCTTGGAGAACAAGAAGTTAAAAAAGGAAAAATAAAATTAAGGAATATGAAAACAGGTAAAGAAAAGATGGTTAGTGAGAAAGAATTAAAGATTATTTAATTTTTCTGATAAAATCTCTATAAATTTCTTGTTTTCTTCCTCACTAGCTACAGAAACCCTAACAAAAGTATTTTTAGAAAGCCTAAATACTTTAGCATCTGTTACTAATACTCCTTTTTCTTTAAACTGCTTTACAAACTCTGTAGAATCATTAGAAATTTTAGATATATCTACTAAAAAATTAGCTGTAATAGACTTAGTACATTTCAACCCCATTTTATTAAGATTTGAAATTAAAAACTCTCTGTTTTTATCAATATACTCCTTTGATTTGTTAATATGTTCTTTATCTCTCAAAGATTCTATAGATAACTCTTGGGCAACACCATTAACTCTAAACGGAGAAGAGGTTTTTTTAATTTGCTCAATAATCTTAGGATTTGATAAAATATATCCTATTCTAAGAGATGCTAATCCAAAAGTCTTAGAAAAAGATCTCGCAACGATAAGATTATCATATTTTTCTAATAATGAAGCCCCATTTATCCCAGTTGCATCTGCAAGAGCTTCATCAACAACAACAATCCCCTTAAAATTCTTTATTACCTCTTCTTTTACCCCCTTACTTATTCCTATTCCTGTAGGATTATTTGGGTTACACAAGAATAAAATTTTAGTCTTTTCAGTAACCTTATTAAATATATGTTCTGGATTTAATTCAAAATTTTCCATAGGAACAAAAATAGGCTCTCCACCCATTATTTTTGCGTGAAATTCATATCTATGAAAAGTAGGAGTAGGAATAATAACCTCATCTCCTTTATCAATAAATGTGCTTGCAATCATTTGTAAACATCCATCACACCCATCTCCAAGCATTATCTGATTAGTATTTAGATTTACATAAGAAGCAATTTCACTTAAAAGCTCCATATTTTCAGGATAATAATGACTTAATTTTCTGGAATCAAACTCCTTTAACCTAGAAACAGTTTTAGGAGAAGCTCCTAAGGGGTTTATATTTAAAGATAAATCACATTTTTTATCTAAATCTTTCTTTTTAGGAGCATACTCCCTATCTTCAAACTCCTGTATTTCTTGCCTCAAAAGATTATTAACATCCATTTTTATTAACTTGAAATTTTATTAGAATTAATAAAAAAAAGACTACACAAAACTAGTTCCACCACCAAAGTATGCCAGTGTTTTGCTTCATTCTTTTTCTATTCATGAATAAATAATTTTATTTTTATATTTAAATCTTTCTATTAAAAGTATATACTTTATTATATGCTCTGCACACGCGAAATCCTTTTATATGTGCCTTTTCATGCGAATTTATGCCTAAAATAGAAACTAAAAGGTATATGATAGAATTTGAAGAAAAACAAGCTGGAGGTGCAGGAGGTTATGAAGCTGCCTATCTAACTTCTGAAGGAAAGCCTGCTAGTAAAAAATTATACACTCTTTTAGCTAAACTTGATGAAATATCGCTTCCTGTAGAAAATAGAGCCATTAGACAGAGAAATGGTTCTGAATTAATAAAGGCATTAGAACAAGAAAAATCACTTGGAATTGCCTCTGGATTTAAACCAAGTGGAGCATTTCATTTTGGGCACACCCAAACCTCTTCTGGTGTTGCGTTTTTTCAAAAAAACGGAGCCCAAATATTTATGCCAGTAGCAGACCTTGAGTGCATGTTAGATTCGGAACTAACAGAAAAGCAGTATAAATTTTGGGCAGCAGATAATCTGCTTGACTGGGGAGCAAACAGAGTCGACCTAGATGCAGCACATATTTACTTACAATCTGAAGAATTTAGAGTAGGTAATTTAGCATACTTGTTCGCTAGAGGTTTAAGTTTTGACCTTGCACTTGATACTTATGGACTTGATAAACTATCTAAAAAATTTGCTTTCTTATTTGCAGGAGTAGCACAAGTAGGAGACATAGCACTCCCACAACATTCAGATTTTAGCAATCAACACTCTTTTATGGTTAGTGGGCAAGACCAAGACGGACACATGAAAATGGCAATAGAATTAATGAAAAAGGCATTTGAAAGTAAGTTAAAGCTACCTGGAATTCAAACAGTATCCTCTGGATTTTACATCCCACATATGAGAGGATTAGGGCCAAAAATGAGCTCAAGTAAGCCTGAGTCCACTTTATACCTTGGTCCAGGACCTAATAAAGAAGATATTGAAACAAGAATAAAGTCCTCTATCATAAAAATAGATAATGCACTTAAAGATCCAGAATTGAAAAAAGAAGTAAAAAATTGTGCGTTAGATATGGTAAGATATATCCAGTTTTTTAATGCAAAAAGTCAAGTTAATTTTCCAGAAGCATTGAAGGCTCTTCCTAATAATATAAAAAGGGAACAAGATGCAGAGAAGAAATCTGAGTTAATAGACAAATATTTAATTAATTATTGTAAAAAAGCAGGACAAGATAATGTTGCACTAGTAAGAGAAAGCCTTCCTGAAGCACTAAAAGAACATCAGAAAAAAAGACAAATAGTTTTAGATTATGCTTTATCAAGAACAAGAAGCATTGGACAGGGAGGAGGATGGGAGATTGATGGTGCAATTCCTAGGCCAGAATTTTGGAATACTCCTAAAAAAGCTGTTGTTGATGCATCAAAAAGAACCCAAACACAATGGTTTAATATGGTGGAGTCTATGAGAGATAAACTTATTGCGTAAAATGGATAAAACAATTGAAAATTATCTATCAAGAAAAGAACTAGTAGCAAGAATTCTAGATGTGAAAGAAATATTACAATTTTCAAAAGGAGATAAAGCCAAAATAATAATGGGAGTGACATTTGATGCTGGGCAGACACTAGATATGATGAAGTACGGACTATTTTTAATGGACTTGCATGATCTTTTGACAAAAAAAGGTGTGAATGCAGAAGCACAATGGATTATTGCAGACCATTTTATGACTGACTTAAATAAAGACCTAGCTCAGGAACAAGCAAAATCCCAAGGGCTTGAAAGAATAAACTTCTTGCAAAATTTAAACACAATATATCATGGAAATATCTGTCTTTTGCGTACCTCTAAATTAAGTAAAGGCGGAGATTATCAAAGAAACACAAAAAGATTAAAAGAAGAAATCAAATTAAATCCTGAGTTTAAAGAGAAAGTTCTACTAGCTATTCCTGAAGATAGAAGAGAAAATCCAGAAGCTATAAATTATCCTTTAGAAGAACTTGCAACAATACAAACCCTAAAAACTAATATTAAAGTTGGGCCAAAATCTGAAATATTTTATGATTTTGTTGCAAGAGAGTTTTTTGAACAAATAGGATTTGAAAAATATATTGCAATCCACCTAACAAACTGCCTGCCTTTTGGAAATCCTGAGATTCCTGAAGGAGAAAGAGCTTGGGTAAATAAATTTGGGGTTTTGCCTTATAAGAAAAATAGCAAAGGCCTAGGAGATTATAGAATAGACCCTTTAAATGATGACCCCAAAGAGGTTATAGAACTTATAAGAACAACTACAGACAAAAGAGCTTTAGTAAATTTAATAGTCACAGCAGATCTTGCAGGCCATCGCTTAAGAAAAGAAATATCTCAAACAGATTTTAGTACACTTCCAAAATTAGACCAGCAAGCACTAAGAGAACAGGCTGTAGAAGGATATCACCAGTTCTTAACAAAGACAAGCAGGATGCCATACAGACTTGAGTAATATTCTAAAACCAATATATTTTTAAATATGTAATTACTTTATAGTTAATAAAATGAAACCACAATCTTTATTATCTCAAAAAGGAATTGTCCTAAAAACTCCCAGTATAAAAAAGATTCTAACAAGAGCAAAAGAAGTATCTCCAATTAAACTATTTTATGGAGAAACTTATGATCATACAGGCCATACTATTGATAGTATGAAATACTATTTTTTTGTTGCAAATCTGGCTCAGTCTTTAACACAAGAAGGATTTAAAGCAGAACCTACAATTCTGGTTGCAGATAGTGCAGCATGCAGAAATGTTTCTCCAGAACTTGAACATAAATACAAAAGATTAGGAGAAGGAAGAGCAGCTTTTGTTCTTGCTGTAAATAAAATATACAAAACAAATCTAAAAGTATTGAAAATGAGTGATTATATTAACACAAAAGCATTTCAAACAGAATTAAAAAAAGTAATGGAGATTTGTAAAGCAAATTCTGGCTTAATGGCAAAAATTGAAAAAAGTGTACCTAAATCTAAACTAGAACTAGAAAGAGCAAAAGGGTTTATGTACTCTTTTGATGAAATAACAACTATTATGGGGCTTGATATAAAAGTAGGCCCTCCAAGAGAAGATTTATATGATACTATTGCAAGACAAATAGCAAAAATAGAAAATTCAAGAGGATTAATATCCTTGTTTTTAACTCCGACTTTTCCATTAGGAAAAAAATGGGATTATTTTTTCTCTAATAAAGGAATAGAACATCACGGAATAACAGCTTATAAAGGAGGAAGTAAAAGACTCCAAAATCACAGAATATTGGTGGGAAGAACCCAATTAGACTATGCAAAAGAACTAATTAATAGCTCATTTATATCAACTAATCCAGAACTTCCAAATCCTGTATTAGATATAGGATTAATTTGTGAAATGGCAAGAAAAAGATTAGAAAAAAATGATTCACCAGTTACTTTGGCACAAGAATTTTATTCTGGAAACATAAATCCTAATCAATTAAAAGAAAAAGTTTCACAGTCCCTAGAAACTAATGTGTTATCAAAATTTTAAAATGGCACAAAATAATCACTATCAAACACTAAAAAAACTTATTGAAAAAAATACTTCTGAAAGACTTGGGGTTATTAAAGAGGAACTTGCTTCACTAGGACTAAAACCCACTATCTATTCTCTAGATTCTCCAAGAGGAGTAGATGTTCATCTTTCTGTTGCATTCAATTACAACCATAAGAAAGAATTATGGTTAACAGCAAATTATGACACTTTTGAAAGAATGCCTTCAGCAAATAATAATTCTAGTGGAGTTATTACTCTCTTAGGATTATCTGAAAAACTGATTGGTTCGCAATTTCCAGTAAATATAAGGCTAATTTATTTTGATGCAGGTCTTGACACTGATCTTATAGCCAAAAACAGAAGAAATCCTGAATTTAAACCAGGTTCTGAATTATTTTTAGAACATATTCTTAACAAAGAAATCGAATTTATAGATTCTTACAATGGAACAATAATAGTCCAAGCAGTTGGCAAGGGTAATTTTCAAGTTTTTGAGAAAACTGGGAAAAAATATGAGAATAGTCAAAAACTTAATAAATTAATCATAAACCATGCTAAATCAAAAAACATAACTATCCCATTACTTCCTAATAGCCCAAATGCAGACAACATTTCATTCTTAAAATTAGGCTTGGAAGCTAGTGTATTAACAAGATATGATGAAGGGTCTTGGCACAAAATGCAGACAACAAAAGATGATATTTCAAATGTAAACATAAACCTAATAAACCAAAATATAAAATTTATTTTGGGATTATTACAAAATATAGAAAATGACAGATAAAATAGATTTAGAAAAAATAGCTAAAAAAGACCATAAGGCAAAGCTTAAGCTTAAAGAAAAAGAAGAAGCTTATTATCCTCAGAAAATAGCAGAGTCTGGACTAAAAACAATTATCAGATTTGTTAAGTATTGCCCTAATCCAAGCAAGTATATGAAAATGAACATAACTTTTGCACACAGAGACCTAGAGATGATTGCAGAAGCAATAGCAAATAAACAAACCTGGGCAGTTATATCTGGATTAAATCCTTCAGGACCCTTACATTTTGGCCATAAAGCTATATTTGATGAGCTTTTATGGATGCAAAAACAAGGAGCAGACCTCTTTATTCCTTTAACAAATGATGAAAGCTTTGTTGTAGGAAAAACAAAAAGTCTTGCAGAATCTAGAAAAATTGCTTATGAACAAGTTATACCAAGCATTATTGCAATGGGTTTTGACCCTGAAAAAACTAATATTTTTGTGGATTCTGATTATCCCTCAATTTATAATGTTGCTATGGACTTATCAGATAAACTCACACTAAATAAAGCACTTAAAGTCTTCGGGTTTAATGAAAGAACTGATACTGAAAATCCAGGAACCCTGTTTTACAGAGCAGCAGTTCAATTAGCTCAAATTCTTCTTCCACAATATGCGGAATTCGGAGGAAAAAAACCAACCCTTGTTCCAGTAGGAATAGACCAGCATCCTTATATCCTATTAGCAAGAGATGTAGCAGAAAGAAAAGGATTTATTCCTCCTGCAGAACTCATAACAAAATTTTTATGGGGATTTGATGGAAAAGGAAAAATGGCTTCAAGCAGGCAAGACTCTGCTATTTTTCTAACCGACCCTCCAGAAAAGGCAGAAAGAATTCTTAAACGTGCCTATACAGGGGGGAGTCCAATAGCCCGCTTCCAAAAAGAACATGGAGGAGTCCCAGAAATATGCCCAATAGAGTCTATAAGAAGGTATCATTTTGAACAAGATAATCATGTTGCTGAACAATGCGCTTCAGGAGCAATGCTTTGTGGAGAGTGTAAAAAATACGGGATAGAGGAAGTAACAGACTGGCTTTCAGACCATCAAAAAAGATTACCTGAAGCTAGAAAAAATATAGAAAAGTTTATATTAAATAAACCTATTAAATCTATACTAGAATGAACCAAAAAGTTGACTTAAACAGAGTAAGAAATACACTAAGGGAATTAGAAGATAATATAATTATTTCTTTATTTAGGAGGGCAAGATTTAAATTAAACAACAAAATTTATGTTTCAGGGGAAGTAGAAATACCTAATTTTGATGGAAGTTTTTTTGAATTTCTTTTTAGAGGAACAGAAAAACTTCATGCACAAGCAGGAAGATATCAGGATCCAGAAGAACATCCTTTTTATAAAAACCTTCCTAGCTCTGTAGTAAAAAGAACAGTAACAGATGTTGGAATAAGAAAAAAGACAAATTTTAATGATGAATTACTAAAAATATACATGAAAGCTTTGCCTACAATCTGTAAAATAGGAGATGATGACAATACATATGGAGGTGCAGCTATCGCAGATATTAACTGCCTACAGAATCTATCAAAAAGAGTTCATATAGGAGAGCAGGTTGCAGAAGCAAAATATCAACAAGATCCCACAGGATATGATAAATTAATTAGAGCTGGAAACACTGCAGGAATAATGGAAAAACTCACAAATCAAAAAGTAGAAGCAGAAGTTTTAGAAAGAGTAAAATCAAAAGGAGCAAGATATCATGTTAATCCAGATTTTATTTCTGAGTTCTATGAAAAGAAAGTTATCCCATTAACAAAAAAAGTAGAAGTAGAATATTTCTTCCAAATAGCCAAAAAAGAATAATCTTCTCTTCAAAAAACAGGCTCTCTTTTAATTATTCTACTACTAATAGCCATACCCTTTTCTTCTGCTTTTAAACAAAAAATCCTACCTCCCTTTCCTTTATAATCATCTTTATCTGCAACTTCAATATTTTTCTGCCAAAAACGAAGTGCTTTATCTTTAAAAATGCAAGTTTCATAAGATTCCAAATAATCCGCCCATAACTGTCTTGCTCTTTCTGCACTAACATAAACAAAATTTCTAACCTCCTCCTCTAAAAAATCTTTCTTTTTTCTTGTGCATGATATAACAGATAAAAAAGCTCCCTTACGGTCTGTTTGCACTATCTTAGTGTAAATTGTCGCCCCTCCTGAAAAATACTTCCTTATTTCTTCCTCCATCTAAAAAAATAAGAAACCAGCTTTATAATAATTTTTGTTTTCAAGTATTCATTTAACCTTTCCTTTCATTAATTCAGAAGCAGTATCAAAGAAATTAGCCAGAGGATTTTCAAAATCTTTGTTGATTTTCTCAATTCTTTTTCTCTGTTCATCATCAAGCTCTTGTTCTATCTGTTCAATCTCTTCTTCAACAAAATCTAAAGCCCTTTGTTTTTTGAATATCTCATAAAGCCAGATCCATATCTCCTCAAAATGTTCCTCCTGCTCTAGCCAGACTTTTTGTTGATTATCTAAATGCAATAAAGGCAGAAAAGAAACAAGTCTTTCTTCTCTTCCCTCGCCAACTAATTCTGTAAAACTAATTTTGCTTTTAGGTTTCTTTTTCAGATAAACTCTAACCTTGGCATAAATTTTTCTTATTCTGTCACGTATATTCACCCTTGTCTTTAAAATATCCACTTGCGCTAGTCTTCCTGCCTGTCTCACAGATATTTCTCTTTTGATTCTTCTGTGCTCTGTATTTATTGCTTTGTTTAAAGCTGACATTAATTCCTGCAAACTCACCTGTCTAAATCTGGGCATGGGGGTTCTTGGCAAGAGTTCTGGCAGCTCATCCACATCTATTTCTATTCTCTCCATACTTGTTTTTTTCTCCTCTTTTTTACCAAACAAAATCTCATCTAAACTCCTTATGTAGCTATTAAGAAGAATTTCTGATTTTATTCTCAAAAGAAGAGATGCAGCTAATAATACCTTACTGGAAATAAAAAAGTTTGCTTCTTCTAGTTTTTTAATTTTCTCTAAATATTTCTTAGCTAACAAAGCAAGATCTATATCCCAGGGATCTAGCTGCTCTGTTTGAATAAGCTCATAAATAATTGCCTGCCAGCTCGCTTCCTTGCTTGTCAGCATATCATAAAGCTGGTTCTGGCTGATTTTCTCTATCTTCTTGCTCTCTTTAACTTCTTTTATTTCTTCTGTCTCTTTTTTTGGCAGAAAATCGTGTAATTCCATATATTTCCTACTATCACATAATTTATAAAATCTTCCTCTCAACCAGTATTTTAACTATATATTTAAGAACAATAAAGCTTATAAATAGTCCTTGTCTCTAAAAAAGACAAAGAAAGGGAAAAAATAAGAAATTATTATGTCATTCACTAGTTACAACAAAACCGAAAGATTTAAATACTATTGACACTTATATTTATTATCACCTCTTTTTCCCCAGAAGAGGCTGATTGGCACTCTATTTTTACGCTAAGAAGCCTCTTCGAGGGTTTTAAAATTAATTTGTATTATATTTACATGTATAAAAAGGGATAAATTAATAAAAAAGCAAACCTGTCTAAAACCAGGCACTACTAAGTTAATTTGACCTTTTTTAATCATAATTCACTTTTTTCCTATTATGTTCTTAGAGTCACTTTAAAGTGGTTAAGGAATAAAAAGATTTATATAGTTATTTTTCATAAACAAAATATTAAAATTAAAAGAAAAAATGTTAACTAATTGTCTAAGCAAAGAAACAGAAAGGTTAAGAAATTGGAGAAAAGAATGGTTGAGGTTAGCTTTTTCAAGATTAGAACCTGAAGAAAGAAAGAGAAGACCTATAATAGATAAACTTGTTAAAAAAGCATTTGGTCGGTGGACAGAAGGAGATTTCATACCACAAACCGCTCCATGGGAACCTGAAGATAGTATATATGAAAGAACGCCAAATAGACGATTATCTGTTATAATCAACAGGGGATTATTTGGATGGAGAGATAGAGACGGAATTAGTATGGGAGTCTTTGATAACCAATTAGGAACCGAACTAAGAGTCTACAAAGAATTTAAAAAACATGGAGAAAAATACAAAGCATTATATCAAAAAAAATTTGGCGATATTGTAGAAATAAACTATTTTGAGAAGAATAATTAAAGTGACAACAGATATACAAACAATAAAACTAAAAGATATTAGGGTTTATGATCCTAGAGCTGATGACATTACCTGGGAAAAATATTCTAAAGCCAGGGCTCAAGTTAATGTTACCAATATCCAACTTGCGTATGCTATGTATGATGGCTTAAGCAACAGAGTTCTAGAATCTAAAGTTGCTCCTGATGTTGCTCCTGATGTTACATTAGAAAAATGGTTATATGGAGATAACGGATATTTTAATAGAAAAGAAAGTGCAGGTATTGGATCAGTAGTATTTATAGATGGGAAGTTTTATAACACATATAAAATGAATGAAGCACCTGATTCAGAAAAATTAACTAAAATAGCAAAAAGAAAAAATTCTGTTCCTTTTGTCTTCTACAGACAGCCTATTGTAGATTTATTTTAATAAAAATCACTCTTTTTTCTCTTCTGTTTCCACCTTTTTCTCTAAGAATTCAGTATAATGACATCTTCCACAATATAATCTATCTCTTGATTTAGCCAGAAAAACTCCTAGCCCGCATCTCGGACATGTCTGCTCCCTAACTACTTTATCTCCCTCAATTTTGTAGAATTTCCATTTTTGAGATGATGATTTATTTTTATGGGGTTTTTTACCCTGATGAACAACTTTCTTTTTTTCTGCTGCTGGTTTTTTCTCGTCATATGGCATTTTTATTGTTCCTTATTCTCTTCAGGCTTTGCTTCTTCTTTTGGCTCTTCTTTATTTTCTTCAGCAGGTTGTTCTGCTGGCTTTTCCTCTTTTCCCTTCTTCTTTTTTGATTTAGGCTCGATTTTCTCTTTGTCTTCTTTATTATCATAGATATGAGCTGAAATAAGAAATGTTTTTCTCCCAAATTTCCCTTTTATCTGCTTAACTGCAACTACCTCTTCTGCAATTTTAAATTTCTCTGCAACTGATTTAGAAGCTTCCTGCATTGTAGGGTTTTTTTCTGCTTCTATAATTATCTTAACTTCCTTTCTCTTCAAAAGAGGATTTTGTTTATCTTGTATTAGTTTCATTTTCAACATCAGTTTCTTTTAAAAAACTCTATTTTGTTTTAATTGCGTATTTTCCTTTTTCCTTTACCTTTAATTTTTTAGCAATTTCTGACTGCTCTGGATTAACAATTATAACTCTGCCTTTCCAAGATTCTGTAGATTCTGTAGAACCACATTTAGGGCATTTATCTCCCTCATATATATTCTTGCACTCTTTGCATGCTTTTTCTTTTGCCATTTTTATTTACCAACATTTAGGACCATCCCAAGTTGCATCATAATATTTTTGCAATTTCTTACCTTTATAAGGTCTAACAGTAACACTCACAACTCCTTGATGTCTAAGATTTACTAAATCCCTAATCCTATTAAACATCCTTGATTGACCAGTTCCATAAACATGGTCATTCTGTACCTTGCTTCTTATTCTGTCCCAAGATTGCACTTTAATACACATATAGCCCACAGGCAATGCAAAAAAACTTTTTTCAAATGAATCGCCAATAACTCCAAAACCAAATTGGCATTCTAAAACTTTTGTTCCTGCAAGAAAATTTGAAGCTTTTTGTGTTAATTTTTTTACTTCTTCAATCATTTTTTCTTTCCCTTACCAGCTTTTCCAGCAGTTTCAGCTTTTGCTGATTTTTTAGCAGCCATTTTAGCTTTTCTTTTTTCATCTTTTATCCAGTCTAATTTTCCTAATCCTGGCTGCCTCATTGTTAATCCAAGTTTTGGATCTTCTCCTTTATAACTTATTGCGACAACTCTAGCTAAACAAGGATCTCCTCTTTTCAGGCTTTTCTTACTGGATTTTCCTATGAGAACATTACTCTTAGAAAAACTAACATAATCTTCCATTGTCTGACTTATATGAATCATTCCCTGCATAACTCCCAAATTCATAAAAGCCCCAAAATTAGTAATCTCATTAACAATTCCATAAACTAATTCCTGCATTTCAGGTTTCCAAACAAGAAGCTTAAACTGGCTATTATAATAAGCTGCACCATCCCCTGGGATTATTATTCCCTCCCCAACATTCAATACTTCCATAACCCCAATAACCTCTCCAATCTCTTTATCATGATACTCTTCATAGCTTTCTTGGAGCTGTTTCTCAACAGCTACGCCAGTTGCTAACCCAAATAACTTTGGTTCTACTCTTATATAATCCTCAACTTCTACAATATAGAACATTTTGATTCTCCTAAAATAAAAGATAAATAAAGGACAGAAAATGAATTTATAAAGCTTATTATTCCTATTTTTATTAAATATGCACTGATATAATTAAATTTATAAACAAACAATGTAACAAAATATCATGGTGGAGCAAGAAACAATTACACTACATGGAGCCCCTTTTTTTATATATGAAACAGAATCAAGGATATTTAAAGTTGTGAAAGCACTAACTTACTCAAACGAGGGATTTTCTCCTATATTTAATGAGGAAATAGGAGGGCTAAGAAAAGGTTTAGAAATTAAAGAGAGTTCAAATAGAGGTTTAGAACTTAAAGTAGACATCCCCATTAAGAGGCTTATTGTGCCCTATGTAATACAAAAACTAAGAGCATTTGCCGAAGTTTCAGATCAGGATTTTTTTTCTTATGAACCATTTGGAAATTTTATGTGTGAACTTATCACAACTAAAGGAGATATCTATGTCTATAAAATAGCTCCGAGAATTTTCAGAAAAAATGTAGACAATTGCTCATTTACTCAAACTTAACCTTTTTCTTCGATTAATTAGAATAACTCTCCCTAAAATCTGCCTCATTTCTTTATCTAAGGTAGCTACAATATTTTTCTTGTTTTCAGAAGCCAGATTAATAATCCCCACATCAACTGTTTTTCCTTTAACCTTAATTTTTTTAATTTTATTCGCATCAAGAAGCTGTAAAGCTAAATTAGATGCTTGTTTATCTTTTCCAGAAACTTTTTTCAACTTATCATCCTTTATTTTTTTTAACTCTTCAACAACCTGTATAGGAACAACTAACTCGTAATTTTCATTTAACAAATTACTAATCCCTTCAACATAATCTAATTTATTTTTCGCACAGTAAATCAGAAAGTTTGTGTCTAATATAATTTTCATGATTTAAAAACAGAAAGCAATATTTAAATATTTATGTTTAAATCATGAAAATATTTAAGAATTATTAACACAATCCTTAACCTAAGGTTCAACTCTCTAACAGAGCATATTTTTATATTATAGAAATAATTAAAAAAACTATTTAATGTAAATTTATATGAAACGTAAAGTAATTCTTCAGGAAACATATAAAAGATTAAAAACAGCTGAAAAATTAGCAAAGGTTATTATTCCCTCAAAAGCTGTTTTACTTGCAGGATCTGTTGCTTATGCTCCAGATTATAGTGTTACTCCAAAATCTGATTTAGAATTAATTTGTATTATTGAAAATCAAGATGCTTTAAGGAATCTATTTATAGAAAAGACTGCTGCAAGACATTTATCTTCAGGAAATGCGGATTTATACAAAACAAATCTTTCTGGTTATGAATTTCCAGTAAATTTAATTTTTTGGACTTCTCCTTTCTTTGAGAGAGTATGCAATGATATTAATTTTGAATTTGGGGTAAGATTTAGTAAAGAAAATCTTTCAGGAAAGAAAATCCAATTATGTGGGCTTCATGGACAGAGAGTTATATTTACCAGAAAATCTACAAAAACAAATGGAGGGTACCTTACAAAATATCCTGTGCATCAAATTAAACATGATTTATACTATTATGCAGGTGTTCCTGTAGAAAATCTACTAAGTAATCCCCAAGTATTTGAAGGAGATAAAGAATATGTTAACAAACACATTCACACTTTTTGGAGCATTATTGCAGAAAGATGCAGAAATGAATATGGGGGGCCAGATGATGACCCTTTCATTGAAAATCTTTTACTAAGAAGAAATAGGATGTCTTTGTCTTTTTTGGATTCTTTAATGGAAAAAGAAGATTATTACTGGCATCTTGCTAGAAATCATCAATTTCATACCTAACCTGAACCTAAGGTTAGGTTATCGGCGTGGGCGTTTAATATCACATTTTCCCAAAAATATTATCATGTTTTTCCCATAATATTTAAATAATCTTCTTTTTCTCTTCTTATATGATAATCTTATTTATCGGCCCTCAGGGCAGTGGAAAAGGAACCCAGGCTAAGATAATTTCTAAAAAACTTAATATTGTCCATATATCTACTGGAGATTTATTAAGATCTGCAACCGGAAAATTAAAAGAAAAAATTGATTCTTACATTAATAAAGGCAAATTGATTCCAGACAAATTTATTTTAAAGTTGCTGAAAAAAAGAATAAAACAACCAGATTGCAAAAACGGGATAATTCTTGATGGCTATCCGCGTAATTTAAGCCAAACAGAAGACTTAGAGAAAATAACAGGCATTGATAAGATTTTTGAAATCCATATTTCAGATAAAGAAGCAATAAAAAGATTGCTAGGAAGATGGAACTGCAAGAAATGCGGAATTGCTTATAATCTTATTACACAACCAAAACCCAAAAACAACCATATTTGTGATATTTGCAAAATCCCTCTTTACCAAAGAAAAGATGATATAGATAAAACTGCCATAAATAAAAGGCTGAAAATTTATCATAAAGATACAAAACCTATATTAAAAAAATTCAAAAATAGAGCAATTATAATAAACGGTGAACAGACAATAGAAAAAATCACAGAGGATATTTTAAAAAAATTGCAGTGAGTTTTCCCAAAATATTTAAATAACTATCATAAAAGTGTGATAATTATTCGCTTTTATCAAAACAAATAGATTTTTATAATATCTTTTCCTTAAAAATATATGAAAAAAAGTAGTGCGATTTTGGGATTATTAGCGATATCTATATTATTGATTAGCATCTTTAGTTCTGTTAGCTTAGTAAGTGCTAGTTGGTTTGATAATGTTTTAGGAAAAATCACAGGAAAAATTACTGATAATGAGACAGGTGAAGAAGAGGAGATAGAAGAAACAGAAACTGAGCCAGAGACTGAACCCTGTAGAGCAATATCAGGTTGGAGAATAGAGGATAATAGATGTATTGAAGATTCTGGTTGTGATTATGATGATTCAAAATATAAATATTATGGCAAAGATGAATGTGAAAGTTTATTAGAAATTCCTCCAGAGACTCATGTTTTAGAGTGTTATGATAGTGACGGAGGAAAAAATTATTACAAAAGAGGAAGCTGGTCAGCATGTGATTCTGAGGGAGGATGCAATTACCCTGTTGTCTGTGATTATTGCGTAGATGAAAACACACTAAATGAGTGTTATTGTGAAGGTACCCAAAGTATGGGTGAAACATATGTCTGTCCTAGTGGTTGTAAAGACGGGGTATGCATATCAGAAGAATGTCCAACAATAATAGGATGGAGAATAAAAGATAATTTATGTGTCTCTGATTCTGGTTGTGAGTATGATTCTTCAAGGTACAATTATCATACTTCAGAGGAGGAATGCAGAAATCAGTTAAAAGAAACACCTGTTTATTCTGTATGTGAAGAGCTAGATAATATTTATCAAAAAGAGGACTGTTATATCAGAATTGCAGAAAGGACAAGAGATCCTAGCCTTTGTGAGAAGATAACTGATGTTTCAAGACAACAAAAATGTTATGTTTTAGCACAAGAAGAGCCTCCTGAAACAGAACCTAGAGAAGAAACAAAATGCGCAGCAGAAATAAAACTAATATTCAATCAGGATGTTTATTATTTAGGAGATGATTTCAAAGTCATAATTGAGGTTCTTGATTCAAATGGAAATCCCATACCTTATCATCATTTTTATTCTCAAACCTATACTTATGAACCTGAAGGAATGTGGCATACTGTTTCGTTAGACAAAACAGATGAGAGAGGTTATTTTGTTTTTGAGGGAACAATAGAAGAAGGCAAAATGACATATGGTAAGACAAAACATAAAATATATATTGAAGCTCATGACAACTGCCCTTATGTTGAAACAACTGCATTGGTTGAAGTCAGAAGAAAAGAAACAGATTTAGTTAAATGTGCAATGGGGAATTGTATACCAATAGAGGAAATAGAACCAGTAGAAGTCCCAATCAACAAGGTTTTTTACAGTTGCACTGGTTGTGAAGTAGAAGAAAAATGTTATCCTATTGGTTACAGAAAAGAGGGAGAGTATTGCTGCATTGACAATAAGTTCATACTCCAAAAAGAAAAAGGGGAGTGTGACAATAACTTTGAATGTAAAAGCAATGTTTGTATTAATGGAGAGTGCATGACTGAAGGATTTATAGAAAAAGTGATTGAATTTCTAAAGAAGATTATAGGAATAGAACCTAAACCATCAGTAGAAAAAGGATGCTCTAAACTACTTGTTGAGAGAGATATTGGAGATAATGAATATGAAGAATCTGGATATGGTGAAAACAAGAATGAGCAGGTTCCTGTATATTCAGAAAATGGAGAGAATATAGAAACAATAAAATGCTGTGTAGCTCATTATTCAACAGGCGCTACTATGGTTTGTTCATTTGAAAATAAAGAAGATGCAAAAAATTCTATTAAATGGATATTAGCAAGAGGAGAGGCTGGCGCATATAGTATAGAAGAGTATAAAGGAGAAAAAACATTTATTGATATCAATCATGGAGGAATATTAGCATGGACAAGCAAGGCATATCTAATCGCTTCAGGTGGAGATTCAGATACAGGCAGATTTGTGGAAGAGATAGTTGATGTTTATATCAAGAAATATCCTAGTGATTTTGACTTAACACAAACAGACATTCCATATGTAGAAGTTGAAGCAGTATCTGAAACAGTATCAACCCAGACCGAATTAGTGTTCTGCACTTCTGAAGGTGAAAAAAAGGCAGATGGATGTGAAAGAAGTGGAGGAGATGCACAAATGGAGAAAGATTACGAAAAAGGATGCTGGAGATATACTTATTGCATAACAGCTGAAGAAAAGTGTGGAAATCTGGTGGATTCTGAAATAAGAGATGAATGTTACAGAAATTCTGCGCTTGAATCAGGAAGCACTAAATTCTGTGAAAAAATCACTGGTTCTCAAATGAAAGAGAAATGTTATGCTCTTCTTGAATGATGATTATAAACCCTAGGAGTCTATTATGAATTTTTTTAATAAACCCCTATTTTTAATTAGTCTAAAAAGAGGTTACAATCTTTTTTGGTTCATCTTGTCTAGTAGAACCAATACCCCCTATAACCTCTCGGTATCTTTGTATTTCTCCTCTAGAATGTTCTGTTCTAATTAAACCATTATAAGAAACTTTCCAATATTCCATTACTTTGTGCTCATTAGGCTTTAAACTTAACCTATTAATTGGTTTATCCTATTAACATTAGCTATACTTTCATTTTATGAGTTTTTTGATGATGATGAAAAATAGTAAATATTATCATGTTTTTCCCATAATATTTAAATAATTATCTTTCCCTTTCCTATTATGGGAAAAAAGGGGTTTGTTGAAAGGGTAAAAGAGCACTTCAAAGATGTTACAAGCTTAAAAAAATCTCCTCACTCAATTGCAGGAGGATTTGCAATAGGAACTTTTGTTGCCTTGCTTCCAACATTCGGACTTGGAGTATTTATTGGAATTTTAGTGTTACTTTTTTTTAAAAAAATAAGTAAAATTTCTATGATGCTAGCTTTTGTTGTATGGAATCCCTTAATCCTTGCTTCTGTTTATCCTGTAAGCTATATAATAGGAAATACAATTCTTTCAGATTCATCTGCACAAAGCCATGGAATAAGTATTTTAGAAAAACTTTTCACCAGCTCAAAAAGTTTTTTACTAGGCAGTGTGATTTTAGCAACAATAGTTGCAGTAATAGGTTACTTGTTGATCTTAATACTAGCTTCTCATTACCAAAAAATAAAACTTAAAAAACAAAGCCTTGAAGAAATAAAATCCCGAGATAGATTTAAATAATCTCTTATTTTTTTCTTTTATGGAAAAACTAGAGGAAAAAGAGCACATCTTATCTGTTCTAAAGGAAACAAAAGCAGCTGTTAGAAAAGAAGATACCATAAAGCTAAAAAATTTAAGCAATAAAACAATTCATGCAGCTTCTATTAAACAAGACCCTGATGGAATAGCTCTAGCAGTGATGATCTATGCTTTAAGCAAGATAATAGAAAGAAAAAAATATACTTACTATAAAGAATGGCCAAATTTTCACAAGAAATATGTTGAAAACATAAACAAGGCAGTTGAAAACCTAGAAAAGAGCGATATTAAAGGTTTTAGAAACAATATTAATGAAATAAGGAGTGAAATAGGAAAGCTTTCTGGCAAATTTAAAAAATATATCCAGGATGTTTTCAGAAAAGCAGAAATCAATAAAGCAAGCAGAATTTACGAACACGGAATCTCTATAGAGCAAACAGCCAAACTCCTAGGGATTACAATCTGGGAGCTTGCAGAATATGCTGGGCAGACAGGAATATCAGATGTAAATCTGACTGTAACCCTGCCTATAAAACAAAGAATAAAACAAGCAGAGGATATGTTTAAAACATGAAAGCCTTAATCTTCGATGCCTCCACCTTAATTAACTTTTCAATGAATGGCTTACTTGATGTACTTGCAAAATTAAAGACAATTTTCAATGGAAAATTCTTAATCACAGAAGATGTAAGATATGAAACAATAAAACGCCCTTTAAATATAAAGAAATTTGAATTAGGAGCATTAAGGATTCAGTCTCTTTTAAATAAAAAAATCATAGAACTGCCTGATTCTGTTGGAATCAAAAATTCACAAATAGAAGAAAGAAGCAGAGAACTACTAAGAACATCAAATCGCACTTTTATTGCAAAAAACAGCTATCTCCATTTAATTGACAGAGGAGAATCCTCTTGTCTTGCTTTATCTGAGATTCTCACCAGAAAAGGAATAAAAAATATTCTTGCTATAGACGAGAGAACAACAAGGATGTTATGTGAAAATCCAGAAAATCTCCAAAAACTTTTAGAAACCAAGCTCCATACCAAAGTTAAAGTTAAAAAAGAAAATTTTTGGGAATTTGAAAAATTTAAGGTTATTCGTTCAACTGAATTGGTTTATATTGCTTATAAAAATAAACTTGTAGAACTAAAAAATGGCCTTGTCCTAGATGCCCTTCTATATGCAGTAAAATACAAAGGCTGCTCTGTATCTAGAAACGAAATAGAAGAGATAAAAAGGCTTTAATTACACAGCTGGAGTAAAAATCCTACTCCTAAGAAGAGTTTCTTTATCTGTTAGAAATTTTAATAACTTTTCAAAAGGATGATTTACTAGCAGTCTATAAGACCTGCCATTTTCATTTTTTTCAAATATAACTTTCTCATATTTTTCTGAATCTAGTGAGCTTGCAGCAGCATATAAATCTACGTGATCAATTAATGCATTAGTACAGGCAGTTACAAGTCCCTCTGGAATCTGGTTCTTGTCTAGAGAACTGACAACATATCTATCAGCTTGTTTTTTAATTTCCACAACATCAAGTTTTTCATTAGAAATCCTGCATGCTAAGATATCTAATCTGCAATCCATTGCCCATCCCCCACTTAATTCAAAACTGCCAAAAACTCTTGATTTTGCTTCTCCACTCATGTTAATCTTTGTTGAATTCTATTTATAAATATTTATCTTATAAAACTATATCTTTTTAAACTACAAATTTTTATTCATTTTAAGGGTGCGTAGTTCAACGTCTAGAATAGGTGGCTCCAGACCACCAGAAGGGGGTTAAACTCCCCCCGCGCCCATTTTATCAGCTAGTTTTCTCCTTAGAAATATTTATAAATAATACTTCCCTCATAAAATAAAAATGGTGAAAAAAATAATTTGTATTCTTATAGTCTTATTTGCAATAGCTAGTGTCTCAGCTGTAACTACTCAAATAGAAGTAGAAACTTATGCCTATCACAATGTAACTGCTAATATATTCAATCCAGCTGTAGAAGATCCTATTCAAATTTTAAATAAAGATTCAGGCTCAAAAGGAAAAGCAATATTTGAATTCAATTGCGACCTAAGCAAGATAGATTTTTCCATAATAGTAAGAAAAAATGGAAAACTGGTTGTATTTAAGAAATTTGAAGGATATACCACAGGAGGTACAATTAGCCTTAGGTTACTCAAAGAAGAACACATGGGAACAACAAATACAACTACTACAACTACAACAAATACAACTACTACAACTACAACAAATACAACTACTACAACAAATACAACTACTACAACAAATACAACTACTACAACATCCTCATCAGAAGGAACAGAAAATTTAAATGCAACAGTTGGCTCAAGTGCTCCTGAAGGTGATGGATTTCTTCCAAATATTGTTTATTTTATTACTATAGGGATTCTCATTGTTGCAGCAATACTGTTTCTTATTTTTAGAAAGACAATACTAAAAAAACCCTTACTAATAAGAAAACCATCATCTAAAAATATCAAGATTCGCAAATATAGTGAAATCAAAGATGAAATAAAAGAAAGAGCAGTAAGTGAAAAAGATTTAACTGAAGAAGAAAAAAAACTCTTAGAATTAGAAAAAAGAGCAAGGGCGCTTCAAGAAGAAATAGCTAACATTAAAAATAAAAAAAACAAGATAAAAGAAGCTGAAGAAAAATTAAGAAGGGATAAAGAGGAGTTAGAAAGATTAAAGAGAGGAGAAAATTAATGTAAAAATTAATTATTCTATACTATTATCGCAATCTTTATAAATTACATATTCCTAACTTAATTATGAAAAAAAGATGTGAAAAATAAAGTGGCAAAAATAAAAAATCCAGCAAAACCAGAACTTGACAAAATGCTTATAGAAAATTTTGTCAATTTGCAAAAAGTTCTTACAAATTTATCTATTAAATTTGACTCACTTTCTGAAAAAATGTCTAAATTACTCCAGCTTTTTGAAATATCTGCAAAAAGTTTTGTAGAAAAACAAATCCCAGACATAGAAAAAAAATCAATTACGAAAACAGAAGAGAAAAATCAAGAACTCTTAGAGAAACTAGATATTCTGCTTGAACAAAACAAAACAATAGCCAGAGGCCTAACTTTAATAGAAGAAAGGTTAAGAGAAAGACCCCCTGTACGTAATTTAAATCCAGGAAGGCCGAGATATCCCCACTTATAATTAAAGTTATCTCAGTAAATTATTTTTTGTTTTTAAAATGTTAAAACAAATGACTAATAAAGATAAAATTCTTTTTTTGAAACTTTTTACTCAAGAGCTTATTATTAACTCTAAAAAGCCTGCAATAGAAAAACCTGCTGAACAGCCAGCTAAAGAAATCCATGTGCTTCCTCCTATACTGCCCCACTCCCAAATATTACAAGAAATGACTAAATTAAAGGAGCAAGAATCTAAAAAAAGAATAGAAAAACCTGCTGAAAATTTCTTGCCGCGTATTGTTCCAGAAGTGGCGCAGCCCACACAAATTTTTCCCCGGCCAATACAACGAATCCAGCCAATACATCCAATTAAGCCCCTGCCAAAAATACAAAGGCCATCAAACCTAACAATTCGACCAACTCGCCTTACAAGAAGATTTACCAGACCTATTTCCGCCCCTCCATCAGAAATGTCAGCTCCTCCAGTTACAGAAACCAGAGCAGAACCAGATTTAGGAAAGTTGAATATACTTTTAAAAGACAAAGCAATTACAATTATAGAGTGTCTTGGACCTGAGAAACTCATACTTGTTAAAAAAGCAAACAGAGTAAATTTCACAAAAATAAAATTATCAGAAGATGACATTAAAAAAATAATTGAGAACTTCTCAAAAAGCGCAAGGATTCCTATAACAGGAGGGGTTTTTAAGGCAATTACTGGAGATTTAAGAATCAGTGCAGTTATTTCTGAGTTTGTTGGAAGCAGATTTATACTCTATAGGACAACGCCCTATTCATTAATAGAAAATAAACCTTAGATAAACTTAAAAACTATAAATCCTTCTAATTAAAAACAAAAAGAGGAGTCTAAAATGGAATACTGGGTCATGATAATCTTAGGAGCATTAGTTGCAATAGTAGTAGTCCTAATTATACTCTTACTTCTTATTTACAGAAAATTGAAACTAATGAATTTTCTAAAAAAAGAACAAGATCCAGAAACACAGGAACTTAGAAAACAAAATTTTGAGCAAAGAATTAAAGATATAGAAAAAAAGCTCGGTTGAATTTCATTTATTATCTTCTTTGGCTATAGACTTTTTCTTTGTTTTTTCTTGTTTCGAGGATTTTTTCAGTGAAAAGGTTAAAGATGGCATCTTAGGTAATTTAAGGAACTCTCCTGTAGATTTAGCAGGTTCTTTTTTCATGGGTTTTTTGACAACAACTGGCTTTAATTTTTTAATTAGGGGTTTTGGGAATCCTTTGGATTCAGGGGTTTTCTTGATTAAGATTGCCTTTTTAGTTAAGGACTCTAGTTTTTTATCAGGTTTCTTTGTAACTGATTTTTTCGTGAAGATTAGTATTGGTTTTTTAACTAAAGGTTTTTTAATCAAAATTATCTTATTGCTTGGAAATTCTGGTTTTTTAACAGGGGGCTTCTTAATGGGAGGGTTTTCCATAACAACTGGTTTTTGTTTTTTAGACAAATACGCATGCTTAAGAGCATCAAGCTTTCTAGCTAAATCCTTAATACTGGTTTTTGGCTTAACCTCAGTTTTCTTAATAATCCCTCTTAACTTTTCTTCAGGATAATCTGGAGTAAGTTGCGGGATAAACAGGGGTTCTATTTCAAACTGAGAAGGAGTCAAAACCGCAGGACCTCCTGTAGCCCTTGTAAATCTCCTAGATAAAGGGCGCTTTCCAATTGCTTTCTTTTTCCCCTTAACTTTCTCTTTTTTAGATTCTTTCTTTAAAGGGGGTTTTTCACTCATTGTTTTTTCCTGTTTCTTTTCTTTCTTTCTTTATTTTCTTCAGGAGGAGGTGAAGGTATAGGAGGCACAGGAAGTTCAGGAGGCTCTTCAGACTTAACATATCTCTTGGATTTTTTAGGGTTTCTAGATTTTAGTTTTTCAGGTTTTGGGTTTCTTGTTTTTTTAATTGAAGGCAGGTCCTTAATTATCTTTTTAACATTAACTGTTTTTGGAGCCAGATCAACATCTTCTGACCCTGCTAGTTTTCTTTTAATATCAGAAATCTGTCCGACGAGATTATCCACCACTTTCAAAATAGCATTTAACCTCTTTTCATAATCTGTAACTGTAAATCCTCCTATGGCTTGCTTGTTCTTTTTCGCAAGCAAAAGTGTTTTTTCAATTAAATCTTCTGTTAAATCACTGGATTTTCTAATATCATCTAAATGACGTGCTTTAATTTTTAATTTTTCTACTTCCTCCCTCAACTCAGAAGAAATATTACTGAAATTAGTGAATTTGGCATCTATTCTCTGAACCTCTGATAAGGATTTTTTCAATTCAATAAAAATCTGTTCTGATTTATCTGAATCTAATCTTACCCTTGAACCAAATTTTTGGATTTCAATCAAATCTTTCTTAACCTCATCATTTAACTTCAACAACTCCTCTGTCCCAATAAAAACATCTGCTCTTCTTTTCAAAACCTTAAGTTCTTTCATAATACTCTCTGAAAATTGTTTGCTTAATTCTATTTTCTCAGAAAGAGCATTTATTTTCATATCTAATCTCCTGTTATCAATTCTTAATTTTTCTGGCTTCACTTCTTTAACAAGGTCAATAGCCCTAGTTGAGTCTCTAACTGCTTTAGCAATACTTTTCTCATTTGTAAGTGCCATATTTCTAACCTCTCCTATATTTTCACAAGCATGATAGAATCTTTCATAAAATTGCTTTATCCATACAACCATTGCCTCAATCTTTGCATTAATTTTTTCAAACTCCAATGCAATCATATTAGAAGCAGACATATTTAAAGTAGGGGCTGGCATATTTGAAGGAGGAAGATTCGGAGGCTCAGGAGCAGGCATACTTGGAGAAGGAGGGGGAGCATTAGGAGAAGCAATGCTCGGGATATTGGGAGTTGAAGAAAAATTAGGGTTTGAGGATTCTGGCATCATAGAAGGTTCTCCCGATTCGTCTCTGAGCTCAACACCATTTCTGTTCATCTCCCTATCATAAGTATCTTCCTGACCTACATCAGGAACTCCTTTTTCTTTTTTCTTAAAAAACATTTTAACCTCTTTTACTCAAATATCGTGAAAATTTACAATTTATCTATTTCTTTTCCTACAGACTCCAATGCCTTCATAATTACTTCAGAGTCTTCTGTGTTTATCTTTCCTTTAAATGGCTTTATTCTCTCTTTTAGAGCATGTATCCAGGAATCAATGTTTGAAATAAGTCTCTTATCTCCGCCTTTCCTCTTTTTTTCTGCTAATTTCTTCTTTAATTTTGAAATTTCTCGTCCTATATCTATTATTTCTTCGGGATTTTCCTTTATATATTTTACCCTTTCTTCCTTCGCTTTAGCAATTCCTCCTACAATTTCCTCTCTGCTTATCTTTTTCTTAACCAAATGTCTTGGCTTTTTTCCAACACTCATCCAACTTTCTTCTAATTTAGGTCTTAATATCTGAAGGTACATATCAGCCATTGGAAACTGCCCTGTCTTTATCTTTCCTCTTGCAAGTTTTAGTTCTAATTCTAAATCCAACACATCAGCCCCAAGTGTCCTCAATTGATTAATTTGATATTCTATGTCTTCTGCTTCTTCAAAATGCTTTTCATATTTTTCCAATTCTGGTTTTGTCAATCTCTTAGTGCTATGCAATACAGGCCTAAACGCAATAAAATAAGGGCTTCCATTATTATATTCTGCATTAACAACCATTCCAGTTCCAATAGGCGCTTTAACAACAGATTTTAATATATCATCTCCATATTTCATATTAACTCTTTCTAAATCTCCTTCATATCTTGTCCTCAACTGAATCTCTGTTCCAATATTAGCTTTAATCTCTCCAATAAAATCACTTAATACCTGGCTTATTAAAACTAAACCAACCCCCCATTTTCTAAATTCTCTTGCCCCTCTTTCCAGCTGTAGGAAACCTTCTCCACTTCCTCCGAATTTAGGAAGAAGTCTGTGAACTTCATCATATATAATTAGATTCTTCAAACTTTTGCTTTCTTCTGGTTCTAACTTAAAAATTTGCTCAATTGTACTTGAAATAACAATATCAATTTCTTTTGGAGCTAAATGAATTAGATTAAATACTGTTATTTCTCCGGGTTTATTCATATATTTCCCTATATCTATTAATTCATAAGGGTCATGTATTGTTTTGATTGTTCCATTGAATCCTCTTGCTTTTTTTGTCTTCATATTGAAATAACTATACCTTCTTAACATTCCTTTGTCTTTACAAGCTCTTAAAAGCCCAGTCCACTGGGCAGTAGGATCAAAAACAATAACACTCTTTTTATGGAGCAGAGCTTCTTCTGCAATTCCTTGGGCAGCAATAGTTTTACCAGAGCCAGTACCTCCTGCAATTAATGTATGCATTTGTAAATTATTCAAATTAACAAACGCTCTAGCCCCTATTTCTGCAATCTTTCCAATAAATCCTGAATTTGGTCCTGCTTGGGGAAGCTTGTTGAGGGCTACCTTAACCTTAAATCTCTTTTTTCTAAATTCACGCCATTTAGCATAAGAATATGTTCCAATCAAAAAGACAATCATTAAAATCAACAATAAGTAAAACCACAAAGGAAGCCACAAAAATCTCCTGCTTAAAAAAGGATAAGCTACACTAATATGGGCAATAGAAGTTGCCTGCATATCTTTATCCATAGTAGAATAATGAGCAACAGCCTTAACCATATACTCTCCTTCTTTTATTTTCTTAGGAATCTCTAATTCCTTAATATCACTCACACTTGTTTCTACCATAAATCTTTCTTCGTTTCTTGCCATAATCTCTCCTGTATTCACCTCTAAAAGTTGCAAATCAAATAACCCACTAACCCTGATTGTTTTTCCAACATTAACCAAATCTCTCTGTAATTTTAATATTGAACCAGGTGAAACCCGTGTATTCAAAGGCTGTATTTTCACATCTAATAATTTTCCCTCAAGTGAAAGAACCTTGATTGTTGTAGGTATTTTTCCAGTTTTATTTCCAGAACTCAAAACCAAACTTCCCTCATAAGTCCCTTGGTCTGTTAGTTCAGGAATGCTAATTGTTATTAGAACATCTCTACTCTCTTTTCCTTTTATATCAATCTTATCACTTTCATATGAGATAAACTGCATTATGTTTCCTTCTGTACTTAAATCAAGAGTTGTGAAGTTATTCAGAGTGTTAGTCAGCTTTATATTAATTGTTGTTGTTTCTCCTGGAAATAGTTCTTCATAAATTGAAGAAGTGTCAATCCTGACTCCTCCAACTTTTATTAAACTTTCTGTAATCTGAGTTACTTGAGAGCGGCTGATACTACCTCCGCCTCCGCCTCCACCGCCGCCTCCGCTTGGACCTCCTCCGCCAGCTATACAGTCACCGCAATTGCCAACTGCTTCTCCAAAAGCTGGCTCACAGCCACCAGTTCCACAGGTATTTTCAGTAAGAAAATATGCACTAAACCCAGTTGAATTTCCAGTAATTGTCTTTACATCAATATCCCTTGAAGAACTTAAGGCTTGCCAAACACCCAAACAACTTCTAGCTGCGTAATCCCAGACTGAACACTGCATAATCTCTAGATTTGTAAGTGAATTAACATTATTAATAAGTGAGCTATAATTAAATATCAAAGTCACCAAATTACTATCCATATTAGTTGAATTAGATACTATTCCAAAAGAAGAAATTTCATCAAACCTATGTAATGGTATAACTTCCCCTAACTCTCCTTTGTATCTGTAAAAATTCAAATAAATTGGGTTAGAAGAGTTTACAAAGTCAATCTCTCTTACAATAAATTCGTCGCCTGAAATTCCTCCACGAATGTCATACTTTCTTTTATTGACATAAAAATTTGCTTTTCCAAAAGCATTTGTTATATTGCTCACTAAAACAGGCCCTGTATAAGGTCTGGATAAACTTATACTGACATTACTAACAGGGGTTGAATTATAATCAACTAAACTAACAGCCCAAAAATACCTGTCATAAACCTCAAACCAGTCTTGTGCATAACCAGTATTCCCAGAAACATCGCTTGCGATATAATCAACAATATACTCTCCCGCTAGATTTAAGATTATAGAATTACAAAACCATAATCCTCCAATATTAGTCATATTGCATTCGAAACTGCTTGAATTAGGATCAGTTATATTAGCAACAACATATTTAACTCCTAGATTATCAGAAACATTTGCAATAAGATTTATCAGTCCATTTATATTAATATTATTTCTGAATATATTTTCAAATACAGGAGGGCTTGTATCTCTATAATACACAACATCATCCTCACTATAAGATACTTCTCCATATTCATTACTAAGCATCACAGCTTCAAGAGGGTGCGGCCTATCATCAGGCACATCTGGAGCAGAACAACTAATATTCCAGTAAGCATTAATAAAATCATAAAAATAAGTGATGTCTCCACAATCACGCCCTCCAATTTTGATAATCCAAGTAGAATCATTAATTATAGGCGCCCCTTCATAGCTTGCATTTGTTATTATTTCTACTTTTTGTGCTATAGAAACATTTGTCAAAGGTATTTGATTTGTTGGGGAAATTAAATTGACTTTTAAGTCAGCAGATGTAAAATTTATAATAACATTTAATTCCCTTGGAACTGCAGTAACCTCTTGATTTCTAACACTTACATTGATACTATATGTGCCTTTAGCAGGAGCACTATAATTAAGCGTAAAGCTGTTTTTTTGATCAGGAGGAACTTGTAAAAAACTAACATCTGGCCAGATTATAGAAGGATTATTGCTTAATATATTAAAGTCCATAATCTCACTGCCCATATTATTTACATCTATTATCTCTAAAATTCCTTGCGAACCTATAGCTTTTATTTTATCAAGCGATGAAGGATTTACATTCCATGACCATAAGCTAATACTATCAGAAAAGCTAACTGACTTGCTTAAATAATGGGTTTTATTGCTTCCAGTAATATTCACTAAATAAATACCATAGCCTAAACTAATTGGAACAAACCATGACCTAAAACAAGAACTTGAGCTAACACAAATTCCAGCAGCCTGGACTCCAGAAGAATTTGAAACTTCAATTAATATATCCCCTGTCTCAAGTTGTGCTGTATGCTTATTAATTAGATTAGCAGAAATAGAATAATTTATTATTGTTCCTAAATCCTGCTTGCTAGAAGAGTACTGAATATCTAAAAGAGCTTTAATAAACACATGGTTTGAATTTTTTAGTATGCCAAATGCACTGCCATCATAAGGTATAACACTACACGTCCAGTTTTCCCAAGCATTAATATAGTTTGAATCAAGAATAACTGAGTGCATAACACCATTCTGAACATTAACATTAACAGCAGACTCTTCAACACCATTTCTATACCATCTTACATTAGCTGCAAGAGGGTCAGAAGGATTAGAATCTGTAATAACAAATGAACAATTTAAGTCAGATGAAGGTCCAAGTTGGGGATTAACATTTGTTAAAACAGGAGTATTTGTAATTGGAACGCTTCCTAATATTAAACTCCAGTTAACATTACTAAACCTGCAATTCCCTAAGCCATCACAAGCATAATAATTCCAATAAAAAGTGCCTGAATCAGGTAAGGTCACTGAAATATTTGAATAGCCATAATTTCCCAAAAAAGTATCTGTTTGTTTGTGAACAATGCTATTAGTTGAATCCCAAATAAAAAGAGTGGCATTTTTCAAATTAATATCAGTAAAATTAGCTTCAAAACTAAATGTTTGTTGGGAAGTAATAGTCAAATTGTCTGGAGGGCTTAATAAATTAACCTCAGGAGGAGTGGCATCTAAACTAAATGTCCAGTTTATATTATTAGAAATGCAATTATCTCCTACATCACAAGCCTGATAATTCCATTTATAATTTCCATCTCCTAAAATTACCGGAATGCTTGCAGAATCAGAAGTTCCTGAAAGGGCTATTGTTTGAGTATAATTAATCCCATTTGAATCCCAAATATATAGTGTTGCATTTTTTAAACCAGCATCATAAAAATTAGCTTTAAAATTTACCGGAGAACTTTGAATTTGCTCCCCATTTATAGGAGAAGTAAGTTTTATTGTTGGATTAGTTACATCTATAATTGTAACATTCCAAAAAGAAGTTATATTGCTTATAGACATAGCATTTGTCTTATTTACATAAGCAAAAAAATTCCAAGTTCCAGAACCAGTTGCATTTACCCAAAATATAACAAGCTTAGTATCCCCAGCAAATAAACTTATTCTTATTGGATTATTATAAATTGTATAAAAAGGAACAGAAGGGGTTGTCGGAATTAATCCTTTTCTATAAATTATATTAAGATATGGCCTATTTGATACTCCAGTATGCTCTTTTGAATAAAATCTATGAAAAAAATTACTAACCCCTTTTCCAATCCGGAGATAATCTTCACCACCATAACTATTAGTTGGAACATCTGCTGCATTATCTGGATCTTCTAACCAAAAAGAAACATTTTTATTTCCAGACTCATATTCTTTTCTTACAGCTTCTGTAACATCTAAATAGGTCCATCCAGTTGAAGAAAAAGCAGAATTATCAGTTTTTCCAGTATCTCTTGAATTTCTTAAATTCCACATAGCCCCTGCTGTATTACCTTCAGTCCAGCCCTGATTGTTTATCCTGTAATATTTAACATCTGAATCAAGACCTGAACCAGTTTCAGAAACATAAAGAGCTAAAAAAGCATTTTCAATAACCATGTTCTGCGGAACAGAACCTATATCAAATTTAACTGCAGAATATTGGTCCCCTAATGATGAACCAAAAAACACATCTTCTAAGTTTTCAATTTGCAGTTTAACATCTGGGTCTAAACTAACATCAACATCACCACAATCAGCACCACTACAAGAAACTTTTAATGTTACATTAAACAATTGGTTCTGGCTTACATCTACATTTCCAGGAGGCCAAATAACATCTAAACCAATTTTAATAGTTACATAAGTAACACTCCAGTTAACATTACTAAACCTGCAGTTCCCTAAGTCATCACAAGCATAATAATTCCAGTAAAAAGTATCTTCATAAGGCAAAGTCACTGGAATGCTTGCAGAATCAGAAGTTCCTGAAAGAGCTGTTGTTGTAATATTTACTATATTTCTAGAGGAATCCCAAACATAAAGAGTTGCATTTTTTAAAGCTCTATCATTAAAATCAGCCGCGAAATTAAATAAAGGGGTTGTTCTTACATCCCCATTAACAGGAGAAATAAGCGTTATTGTTGGGTCAGACCTATCAAGAATTATTGTTCTTGTTTCTGAAGACCCCCTGTTTCCTAGTGTATCAATTGCTGTGGCATTTAAATAATAAGTTCCTTCACTTAAAGGAGTAAACTCAACAAACAATGGAGAATTTATTGAACTTGATTGAAGAAGACCAAATTGAAAGTAAAGATAGACTGTAATATCAGCAAGACTTGGATCATTTGCTGTAACATTTGCTTTTATATAATTTTGTGAATAACTACCAGATTGTGTAGTTGGAAAAACAAATTGCACAGCAGGAGCAGATGTATCAATAATATAATTAACATGTTCATTACTTGCAGCAGTATCCTTATTAGGACTTACAGAAGTATCATCTTCACATGCGATATACACAACCTCAGAACCTTCTGATAATCCTGACATAGAGCAGGAGTGTGATGTGCTTGCTCCTGATGTGCAATCCACATCATTTGACATGTTGTCATAACTTTCATCTGACAATGAAGCTCTGCAATCTCCAATTTCATTTGTGTTAAAGGTTATTGTTGGAGATTTTGTGCTTATTGTAGAGCCTTTTGCTGGATTATGATTTAACTGGGTTGGTACAGAATTATCAATCTCAACTTGTTCATTATCATTATTTCCAGCAGTATTTTTATTTCCAACAGAATCCCTACATGACACAGAAATTATATGGGTTCCTGCTCCTATTATGCCAAAATTACATGTATGGCTTGTTCCTCCATCTCCACTACAATCAACAT
>Ga0315537_1000085_pt1 | contig 58182 bp, 31 predicted proteins | sample SalMarSW160270MG_FD_203091 | JGI IMG/M metagenome (GOLD analysis project Ga0315537, IMG submission 203091) | Salt marsh sediment microbial communities from the Plum Island Ecosystem LTER, Massachusetts, United States - Salt Marsh Sediment SW1602-70 ... | reverse complement strand
CATCCAATGGAAGGATTTGACGCCAATCCGGACGGCTCTCCCGGAGAACTCACCATGCGGCGCTATAACCGGTATGCACGGGGCGGTAGTGGTATGATCTGGTTTGAAGCGACTGCTGTCGTAAAAGAGGGAAGATCAAATCCACGACAACTGCTTATCAACAGACAGACCCTCTCCGGATTTCAGCGGTTGATTGAGGATATTCGGTCATCAGCGCTCAAGGCATACGGTCCATCGCATAGCCCGTATCTCGTTGTTCAATTAACCCATTCAGGACGGTTCAGTAAACCGGAAGGTTTTCCTGAACCGTCGGTATTTTGTTTTAATCCCTATATAGACCGGGATAACGATGAGATCAGGTTGCTTACAGATGAACAACTTGAACAGATTCAGGATATATTCATTGAAGCTGGAACCCTGGCTGAAAAGGCTGGCTTCGACTGCGTGGATATTAAAGCAAGCCACGGATACCTCCTTCATGAATTATTATCATCATTTACAAGGGAGGATAGCCGGTTTGGCGGGCCGTCCTTTGAAAACAGGACCCGTTTCATCCGGGAAGTGATCCGGGGGATACAAACCGAAACCAGTAGCCTGGATATCTCCAGCCGGATCAGCCTGTATGATGGAATTCCTTATCCACATGGGTTTGGTGTACGGAAAGATGGATCGGTTGAAATGGATCCGGATGAACCGGTAAAACTGGTACGGCAACTGAAGAAATCGGGTTGTGATCTGATAAACGGAACCATGGGAATTCCATATATAAATGCCCACCTCAATCGTCCTTATAACAAGCCCCTGCCTGGAATGAGCCTGCCGGATGAGCATCCCCTGGAAGGTGTTGCCCGGTTAATTGATGGTGTGGGCGTTGTACAGCTGGCTGTTCCGGAGGCTAAATTGGTTGGGACCGGGTATTCCTGGCTGAGGCATCTTTTTCCGGAAGTAGCTGCTGCTGTCTTGCAGCAAAAGAAAGCCACGTTTATTGGATTGGGACGGAGTTCATTTGCCTATCCCGATGCACCTAAAGACCTTATGCAATATGGTAAAATCAGAAAGAAAAATACCTGTACCTCCTGTTCAAAGTGTACTGAAATGATGAGGAATATGCTCATTACAGGCTGTCCGGTCCGGGATAAGGAGGTGTATAAACCGATATACAAGAAAATAAAACATTGAGACAGATGGGAAATAACCAGAAAGTAGCCATTGTATCCGGCGTAAGCCGGGGAATTGGAAAAGCAACAGCTATTCGTCTTGCAGAAGCAGGATATGCTATTGCAGGAATATCCCGGACAATACATTCTCCGGGATTTTCAACAGAAAGAGCTGCACTTGATTCTGCCATTACCCGGTATGGAGTGGATTTCAGATCCTACACCCTGGATATTGCTGATATAGAAAGCCACCAGAAGGTGATAGACTGTATCATGAAGGATTTTGGCCGGATTGATCTGCTTGTGAATAACGCAGGAGTTGCCCCGGTCATACGCATGGATCTGCTTGAAACAACCCCGGAAAGTTACGACCGGGTCATGGGAATAAACCTTCGCGGTCCCCTCTTTTTCACACAACGGGTGGTCAATACCATGATCGGATTGCAGGGAAAGATTGATCCCTATTTCCCAAGGATTGTGTTTATCACCTCCGTTTCAGCCGTGATGTCTTCAGTAAACAGGGGGGAGTATTGTATCTCCAAAGCCGGGTTGAGTATGGTAAGCCAGCTCTTTGCCGACCGACTATCAAAAACTGGTATTGTTGTTTTTGAAGTTAGACCCGGGATCATACAGACCGATATGACAGCTCCGGTAAAGGAGAAGTATGACAGCATGATCGCTGATGGGTTAATCCCACAGGACCGGTGGGGACTTCCCGATGATATCGCGAAAACCGTTGCCGCTACTGTTACTGGCAATTTTGACTATTCCACCGGAATGATATTCGAAGTGAGCGGGGGGATGAATATACGGATTTTGTAAGCGGGAGAATAGATAGATTACGAATTATCAGAATTAAAAATTGAAGCGCCATTATGATAAATGCAGAGGAACATTTTTATAGTGAAGATCCCAATCAGGGTCATCCGGATGTCAGAACCAGGTTGAAGGATGTACGTTATTTTTTCCTCGGTAATGGGAAAATTCAGGCAGCCGTGCAAATCTGTGGCAGTGGTGAAGGAACACCTGTGGGTTTGATCCTTATGGATCCTGAGAAGTTGCAAAAAAAACGTGATTCACTTCTTTTTGATCCCGATTCAGGACTCGAAAATACGATGATTAGCATAACCTCAGAAAATCGTGAATTCAAGCCACCCGGAAAGAAGATGGATGCTTCCTGGTGTTTTGACTGTGATTATCCAATGGTGAGCATTACATGGGAGACATCAACTTTCAAAGTTACAGAATGGTTTTACTGTAGAAATGCTACAGAATATACCCTGGTTAGAAAGGTAAAAGTGCACAACATAGCGTCACAAATCATTTCTCTTCAATGTCAGACAGGAATACCAGGATATCTCCAATCGCATGACATGATGTTGGATGCCGGAGAAAGTGCTGAATGGTGTTTGCTCTATGATGCCAAACCAGGCGAAAAACCAGCCATCCGGCAACATACACAACCAGAGATCAATGAAAACCTGACATACTGGAATAACAGAGTGCGCCTGACCTGTCATTCGCAAATTCCGGATCAGTTATTTAAGGCTTCAAGTTTTCAGCTACCGGCAGTAATATCCGAAAATGCAGTGGTTGATGCCAGTATCTGGCAATATAACCGGGAATGGGTGCGAGATCATTCAATGATGATTCTGGGGCTGATCCTTACAGGACATTTTGAAAAGGCAAATAAACTTCTGAGAAGATTATTAAGCGAGTTTGTCAGCAGTGAAGGTGGCACCGTCGATTCAAGCCTTACAAGATCGAATGATGAGGTGGAACTGGACCAAAACGGTGAATTACTTTATGCACTGGAACAGTATTATTTATGGAGTGGTGATAAGCAGATCGTCAAGGATAACTGGGATAGCATCGTTGCACTAGCTGAATTCCCATTGAAGGAGGTATTCAGGCATCCTCAGTCAGGACTTCTTTCCAATAGAAGGGATTTTTGGGAGCGTCACCATTTGCATGGCATTCTTTCCGGAATTGAACTTACAACACAGTTATTTGTCTCAATCGGGTTAACGTCAGCCAGCAACCTGGCTGGGATCCTTGGCAGGGACGGTAAGGAAAAGAACTGGAAAAAAGAATCAGACCGAATAAAAAATGCTATGTTGGATGATAGCGGATCTGGTCTGATACATCAGGGAAAACTGATCAAAAGAAGAAATAATGACGGGTCAGTACAGGATCGCATTGTCCCTCTTTCAGAAGCCTCCCTTCCGCAGGAAGTACCGCTTGCCAGGGATTGTGATCATTTATTGAATCCGGACAGCTGCACAGCCCTTCCCATAGCATTTGGATTGGTCCCGGCAGATTCTCCCGTTGCACGTTTAACCATGCAAGACCTGGAGATTTTATGGAACCAGGATTGGAATGATGGAGGATATGGCCGTTACCATATCAGTTCAGAGCCTGATTCACCGGGTTCCTGGCCTTTCCCTTCACTGTATATTGCCAGGGCATACGCAGAGATGAATCAATATGACCGGGTTTGGCGAATATTGAACTGGTTGTATGATTTACCCGGGGGGAAAGCCGGTTCATGGTTTGAAAATTACGGAGAACGGATTTCTCCTCCTTTTCCACAGGTTGGCATTCCTCCATGGACCTGGGGAGAAATGATTTTACTGTTTGTCAATCATATCATTGGATTGCGACCGGGTTACGATCAAATTCATATCACTCCCAGGTTATTAACCGGGTTGAAAAAAGTGGAAGCCTCATTTCCATTCCGTGGCAACAGACTTTTTCTTACCATTGAAAGGAAAAATATATCCAATCCGGCGTTTAAATCAAATGTGAATATGATCAAAACATGGAAAACGGGTGCTATATTCACTATTGAAGACCGGGATATGTACATTGAAGGATTAATCCCGAATTAAAAATTGTCTTTGCAGGAGAGATGGATCGAAAACTATATGCATTACCTTGTTTTAAATACTCATGATCAGTAAGACCCTTATCCTCGTTTGCAATGCCCACCTGGATCCCGTGTGGTTATGGGAGTGGGAGGAAGGTTTGGCAGAAACACTATCCACCTTCCGGATGGCGGCAAAATTCTGCCGGGAGTATGAGGGATTCGTTTTTTGCCACAACGAAGCACTCCTTTATCAGTACGTTGAGGAATATGAGCCGGAACTGTTTGAAGAGATCAGGACGCTGGTAACCGAAGGAAGCTGGAAGATCATCGGCGGCTGGTACCTTCAACCCGATTGCAATATGCCCTCCGGAGAAGCATTGATCCGGCAAATCGTGGTTGGAAAAAAATACTTCATGGATAGATTTGGGGTTGAACCCAAAACCGCTGTAAATTTTGATCCGTTTGGACACTCCCGCGGGTTGGTTCAGGTAATGAAAAAATCGGGCTACTCTTCCTATCTGTTTTGCCGGCCCGATCATCATTTTTTTGATCTGCCTGATCTTGATTTCAAATGGGTGGGATACGATGGTTCCGAGATCTTAGCCCACCGCCCTTATGATCACTATAATTCAGGTAAAGGTCAGGCTGCCAATAAAATCAGGGAGTGGTTAATACATAATAATCACAGAAGGAACGGACTGCTTCTCTGGGGAATTGGAAATCACGGTGGGGGACCGTCCCGGGAAGACCTCGAACAGATCTCCGGGTTACAGAAGAAGACAACAGAACGAACCGTTTGCCACGGAACCCCGGAAGAGTATTTTCATTTATTGGAAAAGGAGGGAAGGGAATTAGGGAAAGTGGAAAAGAGCATTAATCCGTTTGCTGTTGGATGCTACACCTCCATGCAGCGGGTAAAAAAGCGCTACAGGCAGCTGGAAAATCTCTTCTTCCTTACCGAAAAAATGTGTACCTTAACGCATCTGCAAGGAATGATGGAATATCCGGGAAGACTATTGGCGGAAGCACTGGAAGACCTGCTTTTTTGCCAGTTCCACGATATCCTTCCCGGATCATCCATCCCGGAAGTGGAAGAATATGCCATCCAACGGTTGCACCATGGGGTGGAGGTCCTTGGACGTCTGCGGTCAAAAGCGTTTATGGCAAACCTTTCCGGTCTGCCGGAGGCAAAGAAGGATGAATTTCCACTGTTGTTTTTTAATCCTCATCCTTTTGATGTTGATGAAACAGTGGTTATTGAATTTCAGGCACAGGAACCTAACTTCGATGAAGATTGCCTTCAGATACCGGAAGTTATGGATACGGACGGGAGCCTCATCCCTTCTCAGGTTGAAAAAGAGAGCAGTAACATCGCTCAGGATCATAGAAAACGGGTTGTCTTTAATGCCCATCTCAAAGCATCATCCATGAACCGGTATTCCTGTTTTTTGAATAAGATACCGCGTTTATCAGCAGTAAAGGAAAGAACAACTGACCGGTTCCGATTCAAATTGCCGAATGGACAGATAGAGTTCAATCCTGCAACGGGATTGATTCAGAGTTATGAGATTAATGGAAAGCAGATCTTGTTACCGGGATCAGGACGGCTGCTGGTGATCGACGATAATGCGGATCCATGGGGAATGAATGTTCGGTCATTCCGGGAGATAAAAGGAGAATTTCAGCTGTTATCACCGCAGTCGGCTGCTCTATTTTCCGGTGTGGATGCCGACCGGTTGCCTCCCCTCCGGATCATTGAGGAGGGCCCGGTAAGGACCGTGGTCGAAGGATTGTTCGGGTTTGGAAGTTCATTTGCAGCAACACGGTATAAGATACCCCGGTATGTGAACGAAATAGAAATAGAATCAAGGATCTACTGGATGGAGAAAGATTGTATGCTGAAAATTTCTTTTGATACAGGCTGGGCAAATACAACATGTTTTGGGCAGGTTGCCTGTGGAGTGGAAGAGTTTGACCGGGTCAGGGAAGAGCTGGTAGCCCAGAAATGGATTGGTTTGGAATCACAGGCAGAAGAAATGACACTCACGGTTATCAATGATACAACGTATGGATTTGACGTTGATAACGGAGAACTCAGGATATCTATGTTACGATCTCCGGCTTATTCGGGGCATCCAGTAAAAAATGGCCAGCCGATTGCGCCCCAGGACCGGTTCGAACCACGGATTGACCAGGGGGAACAATCGTTCCGGTTCTGGATACAGGGCGGTAATTCCTCTGTACGGAGAGAATCAATCCACAGGGAGAGCCTGGTTAGGAACGAACCACCACCTGCACTCTGCTGTTACCCCCCAGGGAAAGGAGCAACATTGTCTCCCGGAGTGATCGTTTCTGATCCAACCATTCAACTGTCTGCACTGAAAATGAGTGAAAAGAACAACCGGCTGGTGATGCGGTTGTTTGAACCAACCGGTAAAGCCAGGACAACAGAAATCAAAATACCTGTCTTGGATTTTTCCGGGACGATTGCATTAAGACCCTTTGAAATAAAAACCATTGCACTCGATCTTAAAACCAGGATCATAGTTGAAACAGATTTACTGGAACGTGAACTGACATAACCCTGAATGGATAGTAAAAAACAAAAAAGTGTATCCGTTTTGATGGTTGGAATCGGAGGGTACGGATTCTATTACCTGAAGAACCTGTTTGAACATTTCAGTGACGAGGAAGTTGGGATCAGCGGTGTGGTTGATCCTTTTGCTGTGAACTCAGGTTTATACAGGGAGATAAAGAGACGGAGGATTCCCATTTGTAACTCCCTAATGGATTTTTACATCAAGGGAGGAAGCGCTGACCTTGTGGTCATATCTTCTCCGTTGCAATATCACATCGAACAGTCCTGTATTGCCCTGATTAATGGAGGCAACGTATTGTGCGATAAACCACTCGGTGCTGTGATACAGGATATTGATGAACTGTTATTGGCGAGAAAGCAATCGGGCAGATGGGTTATGATCGGATACCAGTGGTCCTACTCCAACGCGATCCGGGAGTTAAAAAGGGATATTATTGCCGGACTGTATGGTAAACCCATACGGATGAAATCACTCTGTTTCTGGCCTCGGGGGAAAGATTATTATGAAAGGAACGAATGGGCCGGAAAATTAAGGGATGAAAAAGAACGGTGGGTTCTCGATAGTCCCCTTGGAAACGCAATGGCACATTTTATACACAACCTCTTCTACCTGCTCGGCAGAGAAATGGATGAGAGTGATCAACCGGCCGGGATCCAGGGTGAATGTTACCGAACCTATCCCATCCAGAATTACGACACCGGTGTGTTCAGGGCATACACTGCCCGTGGTGTGGAAATCCTGTTTTACGGATCGCACGTTACAGCCTGTGAAAGAGGCCCGATGTTTCACCTGGAGTTTGAAGATGGAATTGTTACATTTGGTGATGAACACGACCGGATAGTCGCTACTACACGGGAGGGGAGGAAGAAAGACTATGGTTCCCCGGAGGACGATGATCAGTTCCTCAAACTTCACGAAGCGATGAAAGCTGTAAGGGAAGACCGGCCGGTGATTTGCGGTCCGGAAGCCGCTACTGCACAGGTTCTGTGTATCAATGGAGTCCAGGATTCAGTGGAAGAGATCGCTGCTTTCCCTTTCGATAGACTGGTGATGGATGAACAAAAGGAACGATTATGGATCGATGGTCTCGGTGAAGAGTTGTATGCGTGTTACCGGGACAACAGATTGCCTTCGGAGGCAAACCTGCCCTGGGCTGTTCCGGGTAAAATAATCGACTTGAGAAATTATGTGTACTTTCCCGGTGGGAGAGGAAACCAATAAAATTAGCAATACGGAATTATTAAGGAATACTCCTATCGTCATCCTTAAGGTTAGCACATCACAAATAGAAAATGAGCACATCCCGTAAAGCCCTGGTACAAAAAACGCTGGAATTTGATTCCCCGGAACGAATCCCACGACAGATCTGGATCCTTCCCTGGGCGGATGACAATTATCCGGATTTTACTCAACGATTACGAATGACATTTCCCGATGATGTTGTGCAGACACCGGTTTACTATAGAAAGCCACCTGTGATATCCGGAAATAAATATAAATCCGGGTATTACGTGGATGAATGGGGTTGTGAGTTCAAAAACATTCATGAAGGGTTGATGGGTGTGGTTCAGAAACCACTCATTGCAGATCCGATGCATTACCATGATTTGAAAACTCCAGAAACTATTCTGACCCTTGATGTTGAAGAAATCAAACGGTTTTGCAAATACACGGACCAGTTTACCCTGGCAGGAAACTTTCAGCGTCCTTTTGAACGGTTTCAATTCATAAGAACCATGGAATTGGCATTCATGGACCTGGCTGTGGAACCTCCGGGATTGAAAGAACTTTTGAATGTCATCCATCAGCACTACTGCAAAGAGGTAGAATCGTGGGCAGAAACGCCCGTGGATGCTATTTATCTGATGGATGATTGGGGTACGCAACATGGCTTGATCACCTCTCCGGACATTTTTAGGAAATATTTCAAGCCGATGTACAAAGAGTATGTTGAAATTGCAAAACAGTATGGAAAATATGTATTCATGCATTCCGACGGAGCAATCAGTGAGATAATCCCTGACCTCATCGAGCTTGGAATTGACGCATTGAATTCGCAATTATTCTGTATGGATATCAAAGAGTTGGCCGAAAAACATAGCGGTAAACTTACATTCTGGGGTGAAATAGACCGTCAGCATATGCTTCCGGATTGCAGTCAGGAAGAGATTGAGCATGCTGTTTATCAACTGTTTCAATTGTTCTACAAGAAGGGAGGAGTGATCGCACAATGTGAGTTTGGACCGGGAGCCAAACCGGAAAATGTCTGGACGGTATTTGAAACCTGGAACAGACTTCCTTACGAATAACGATCGGAAAGAAATGGCAGAAAGATATGTCATCGGTATTGACCTGGGGGGTACAAAAGTGGAAGCCTGCCTGATGGATTCACGCCGCAAGGTAATGTCCAGACACCGGGTTTTATCCCAACCCCGGAAAGGATTGGACCAGGTTATCCGGAATATTCAAACCGTTGTTAACGCGGTTTCAAAAAACTACCCGATTGAAGCGATCGGTATGGGTACACCGGGCACCCACGAACCGGTGGAGGATGTGTTACACGGATCACCCCACACCCCGGTTTATGAATTACCGGGATTTATAGGCAGGGTAAGGACGCAATTTAACCATCCCCTTGTGGTGGAAAACGATGCCAATTGCCTTGCCCTGGCTGAATATTTTGGGAACTATGAGGATAAATATTCCTATGTCTTAGCCGTTATCATTGGAACCGGTATGGGATATGGACTGATCCTGGATAAAAAATTATACCGTGGGATACATGGAGCTGCAGGTGAAATAGGTCATACCACCATCGATTACCGGGGAAGGAAATGTGAGTGTGGACGGTCAGGGTGTGCTGAAGCGTATCTTTCCGGACCCAGCCAGTGCAGAAGATATCATGAAATCAGTGGAGAAAAAAAGTCACTTCAACAGATCTGGGAATTATACCAGGGAGGAGATCCCGGAGCCACCGCCCTGTTCGAGGAGAGTTGTGAGATCATGGCACAGGTATTTGCCAATGTAGTCAATGCATTTGACCTGGAAGCAATTATACTGGGGGGAGGAGTATCGAATATTCCCATTTGGTATGAGAATGTTCCACCCATCATGAGCCAATCCTTTTTTGGCCCTCCCAGGGGAGAAATCCCTGTTTTGAAAGCCAGAATGGGTGATTCAGCAGGAGTGCTGGGAGCAGCTTACCTGGCATTGAGAGAGATAGGTTTGATGGAATTTTGAAAAGATCGGTCACGTTTGTCGGTTAAGATGCCCGGGTCGGAGTTCGTTTTTCGGTAACGGAAACAAGACGAAAAAGCTTTGCTTTTATTTCACAGGGCCCGTATCGTAAATTGGTAAACGGGTATCGGGAAAGAACAAGGATAAATCATAAACGAACAAAGCAAAAAGGGTTGAAGATCGATAATAGGCTATGTAAAAAAGACAACCAACGAATTACGTTAAACGAAACGGGCATCGTTACCAAACACCCCTGCCTGCCGGCAGGCAGGGAATACCGAATCAAAAACCATAATACCATGAAGAAAAGTATCATTTTTTCGTTAATCATCATTCTGTTCACAACCACATCCTTCTCACAATCCCCCGATCCCATCCCCATGGACCAATACCTGGAATTTGCCAGGAAATCGGCTAACTGGACGTGGGAAAATATGGATTCGTTAATGGCGGTCTGGAGAGAGACACTCGATCCGTTGAGCGTTTTTGGATACCGTCCCCCCGGACGGATCCTGGAGATGGCAACCATCTATGCCACCCTGTATGAAAAGGAAAAAAAGAAGGAATATGCCGAAAGAGCTAAAAAGATTTTGCTGATCTATGATGATTTCAAAAAGGAATACCCGGAAGAAGCGGTCCGGAAGCGCCCGGATTATGGGAACGGAGTACCGGCTCTTCCCGATTTTTTTACGACAATGAGATATGCCCGTCCCTACGAAATCCTGAAAAGACTCGGGTACCTGAATAAAAAAGAGCAGGAAAAGATTGATAAAGTGATCGCCCACAGCATGGATTACCTCCTTCAAACACAGGAATGGGGGCCAATGAACCGGACTGCCCTTCGGGCAGAAGCGCTGGCCTGGTCAATCCGTGCAGTACCAAACCATCAAAAAACACCAACCTGGAAGATGACTGAACAGGCTCTTGGTTTTGATAACTGGGGGAATTGGGAGATTGAAGATGCCACCATCTATCATGGTGTATGGCTCTATGCCCTGCTCGGTTATGCCGATGCCAAAAATAAGGTGGAGGAGCTTTTTAAAACCCCGGAGATGTATTATTATGCTCACTATTTCCTTCAGCTGATGTCTCCTGACGGGATGATACCCGACTTCGGTGATGCAACCTTGCATTCAAACTGGAACCGGTACCTGGTATACTTTGAAGCAGCAGCAAACATATATCGAAATCCGGAATTGAAATGGGCAGCTGCCGTAATCGCAAGGAAGTTCATCGATTTTGACCGGATAGAGAATACAGGATTAGCCTATATGTTACTCGATTGTTACCGTTATGGCACGGATGATGTCAAACCCAGATTACCGGAAAACCTAAGTAGCGAAGTGATGGAAGATGTGCAGGGCAAGAAGATCGTTTTCCGGAATGGATGGACACCGGAATCTACCTATATGCTGTTAAACTACAGAGATGAGGGAGATGGAGGATTGCTGTTCAGAGATTACCTGCGCGATGTCATACCGGTAGAAGAGGAAAAAATGACCCATGGACATGCCGATGAAAACAGCATCGTCCTGTTGATGCAGAACGGATCAATGTTGCTGCATGACGGAGGTTACCGGGATTTTATGCCGAGCGGACCCTACGGAGCCTATCGCCAGGACTACTTCCATAACCGGTTGTGTGTGCGGCAGGAAAAAATATTTATGGGACAGAAAGAGGGTGAATGGAGATACAGCCCGACAGACCATCCGGAAATACCCGGACAATCGGTACTCGATTTTCTTCATAACGCCGGATCATACCGGATCATCAGAACACAGAAAATCGATTTTCTTACGTTCCCCGATTTCGACTACAGCCGAACCCGGTTGATCGATGAAAAACTGGGCTATGAATGGGACAGGGTCATTACCTATATTAAGGATCCTGAAATGGTTGTGGTGTTTGACATCGTGAAAGCCCGGGTTGAGGAGTTCTTTACAGCAGCAAACCTCTGGCATACCCGGGAGATAATAAAACAGGGAAATCACTGGTACGATACCCGGTATGATTCCATCGGGAACCTGAAACTCAATGCAAATACCAACCTGCTGATCCACTTTCCAAAATCACACTTCCGGATCGAACAAACGGAAATGGCAAAACGGTATTACCAGGATGAATGGGTGATATCGGAAACAACAGGACAACATTTTGAATTGGGACAAACCATTGGTTTTGTGACCGTTTTGATACCCCATCCACACACAGAACCGCCTGAAAACCTGATTTCTCAAATCCGGTATATCGGATCCGAATCCACTGGAAAGGGAATGTCGGTTGAGATCCGGAAAGGAGACCGGGTCATTCACGTCGGTGTAAAAAACGACCTTCGAATGGATATGTTCCGTGATTATCGCAGACCGAAATATACCTATGAATCGGGCAAAATTAGCTACGGACCGTTTGAAACCAACGGAGATTTTTTCTATACCGAGCGAAAGGACGACATACTCAATTTTACCGTGGTGAACCTGACAAAAGCGTTTTACCAGGATCAGGTACTGTATGAACAGCAATCCGGCTATTTCGGACTGGCTTTTGATGGCAGTGCAGATGTTTCAGGATTAGGCAAGGCAAGGTATTGGAGAGAGGAAGTGGAATTGAATAATGAATAAAGAATGTCGTCCATAGGACTCCTATGGAGAATATCGAATGAAGAAGGGAGTTAAAATGAGGGACTCTGTGACTATGAGACCGTGAGACGAAGAGACTGAGAGGGGATTAGGCAAAGGGCAAAGAGCATGGAGCATAGAGTAAAAGAATGATGTGCCAAAGGCATGCCCATGGCAGACTGAAAGACCGAGCAGTAGAACAGATCCGTAAAAATGACCACACACAACTACTGCCCTGCAGATGTGTAACCACTTCCTGAGAATATTTTGAGATGAATTAAATAAAATCCTATTTTTGATTTTTTTAAATCAAGTCATATAGCACCTAACTGCAATACATCATGAGCGACCTTCTTGTACGATTAGCCCACTGTGTGGAACATGGTAAGATCAATAAAGCATCTCCCTATCCCCCCGAAATGAAGGGGGAAGATGGAGCGGATGAGCTGACTATGCAGGCATTGAAGGAAGGGATATCCCCGCAGGACATTCTTTCCAAAGCATTTGAAGTGGGGATGGAACGGGTGGGTAAAAAGTTTGCGGAAAACAAAGTTTTTGTTCCGCAATTGCTGATGTCGGCAAAAGCAATGACGACTGCTATGGAGCACATCAAACCCTTTTTCCAGGCCGGGGATGTGAAACGAAAAGGAGTGTTCGTTATAGGAACCGTAAAGGGGGATTTACACGATATCGGTAAAAACCTGGTAGCCATGATGGTCGAGGGGAATGGCTGGGAAGTGATTGACCTGGGTGTGGATGTTGGTGTTGACAGGATCATGGAACAGCTGGATAAACATCGTGGCGCTGCCGTGGGTATGTCAGCGTTGCTTACCACAACCATGGTGAACATGGAAGGTGCGATAAAAGAGATTAAAGAAAAATACCCGAAAACAAAGATACTGGTCGGAGGTGCCCCTCTGACCACAGATTATTGCAGGAAGATCGGAGCAGATTTTTACTCCCCTGATCCGCAGGGAGCAGTAGGGTATTTGAACTCACTTTAACCGGATTCCGGAAAGTTTAATTTCATGACATTGAAACAGGGTAACAGCGCTTGTTGGATCCTGGTATTGATTATCTGGTATTCCATTACTGCAGGTACCTCCGCCCAGGAGGTTGTGATTAACGAGGTAATGCCTGCCAACTCCGTGACAATTCAGGATGAAGATGAAGAATTCTCCGACTGGATTGAGTTGTTCAATGCAGGCACTGATCCGGTGCAATTGCAACATTATGGACTGTCCGATATCGATTCGACCTTCCCGAAATGGACCTTCCCGGAAATGGTGTTAGATCCCGATGATTTTATTGTGGTCTTTGCTTCTGGAAAAGACAGAACTGAACCTTCCCTGTACTGGCAGACCATCATTAACCGGGGGGATGAATGGAAATACATTGTTCCGACACAGGAACCTCCTGCCGATTGGAATACCATCACTTTCGATGACCAGAACTGGGATTCAGGGAAAAGTGGATTCGGATACGGTGATAACGATGACTCAACCCTGGTACCCGTTACCATGTCTTGCTATATCAGGAAGAAATTCCTGATTGAGGATACAAGTCACCTGGAAGATGCCATTCTGCACATGGACTACGATGACAGTTTTGTAGCCTACCTGAATGGAGAGGAAATCGCACGGGGTAACATTGGAATTCCGGGGATCCCTCCTGCATTTGATCAGGCTGCGGATAATTATGATCACGAAGCCCTTATTTACCGGGGATTGCCACCGGAATCATTCCGAATCGATTCCCTGCATAACCTGATCAGTGAGGGGGAGAACGTGCTTGCCATCCAGGTACATAATCACAGCACCGGCTCGTCGGACCTGACAGCCATTCCATTCCTTAGTATCGGATCGGTTATCAAGCCGGGTACTGCCTACCCGGTGCCTCCCATTTTACATATAAACTCCCCCTTACTGCACACGAACTTTAAGCTGGATGCTGAAGGAGAGACGGTATATCTCTATGATCCGTCGAACGTAATCATTGACAGCATTGCCTTCGAACGGATGTATAATGATATTTCCGGCGGAAAATACCCCGACGGATCCGGTAGCTTGTTCTATTTCCAGCAAGCCACACCGGGAGAGCCAAACCTGACGAAAACTTACTCCTCGATCTCCGGTGAACCCTATTTTTCTGTTCCCGGGGGACTATTTACCACCTCATTGACCGTTTACCTTACCGGACAGGAAGCAGATGATACGATTTATTATACCACCGATGGAAGTGAGCCATCCATCTATTCTCAAAAATATGCCATAGGGGGGATATTCATCGAATCAACAACTGTGCTCAGGGCGAGGATCCTGGAACAGGGAAAAATTCCGGGCCGGGTGGTATCCCATACTTACCTGGTCAATATCCAGAATACATTACCGGTGATTTCGCTGACTACATCTCCTGAAAATCTCTGGGATTACTACGACGGGATCTATGTCATGGGACCAAATGCTTCCCAGGATTTTCCCCATTTTGGCGCCAATTTCTGGGAGGATTGGGAAAGGCCGGTACACATTGAACTGTTCGAACCGAATGGGAAAGATGGCTTTTCAATCGATGCCGGCATGAAGATATTCGGGGGGTGGAGCCGGGGACTTCCGCAAAAATCCCTCTCCCTGTTTGCCAGGAGCAAGTACGGCTATGGAAACATCGATTACCGGATCTTCGGTGAAAAAGATATCGATCAGTTTGAAGCAATTGTTCTTCGAAATTCGGGAAATGACTGGAACTATTCCATGATGAGGGATGGGATGATGACCAGTTTGGTGAGTAAAATGGATATTGATATACAAGCTTACCGGCCAGCTGAGATTTATATGAACGGTGAATACTGGGGTATCCTGAACATCCGCGAAAAGGTTAATGAACATTTCATTGCTTCAAACCATGGTGTCGATCCGAACAGTATTGATCTGTTGGAGGGGAACGGCTGGGTGATACAAGGAAGCGCTGACCACTATTTTTCCATGCTCAATTTTATCGATAACAACTATATGCAGCCGGATCAGAACTTCGACGTCGTGAAATCAATGATGGAGACCGATAATTTCATCAAATACCAGATCAGCCAGATCTATTTTGATAACCGGGACTGGCCGGGAAACAACATCAAATTCTGGCGTCCGCAATCAGAAACAGGACGCTGGCGCTGGATCATGTTTGACACCGATTTTGGATTTGGAATCTGGGATCCGTCAAAATATACATTCAATACCCTTGCCTATGCCCTTGAACCCAATGGACCGGATTGGCCAAATCCTCCCTGGTCAACGTTCCTGCTCAGAAAATTGATGGAAAACAACCGGTTCAAAATCGATTTTATCAACTGCTTTGCCGATCACCTTAATACCACCTTCCTTCCGGAAAAGGTGAGGAACCATATCCTGACACTGAAACAAAACATTGAAGAAGAGATGCATGATCACCTTGATCGATGGGGAGGGTATTACATCAACTGGGAGAACGAAATCCAGGTAATGATCAATTTTGGTAACAACCGTGTGAATTATGTAAGGAATAATATCCTGAATCAATTCAATCTAAACGGGACATTTGCTCTGGATCTGGGTGTTAATCCTCCCTCATCAGGAAAGATTAAACTGAATTTTATTATTCCGGAGAAATACCCGTGGAACGGTATCTATTTTGACAACGTACCCATTCAGTTAACCCCACTTCCTGAACCAGGATACCGGTTTACCGGCTGGACGGGCTCTTCACAATCCACCGATAATCCACTTATCCTTGATGTTTCAACCAATCAGCAGATTACGGCACATTTTGAACCGGATGGCAGTGGGCTGCAATACATCGTTATCAATGAGATCAACTACAATTCACCCGATTATTTTGACACAGGCGATTGGATCGAGATCTATAACAGGGGTGATTCAGCAAGAGACCTTACCGGTTGGATCCTGAAAGATTCGGACGATGAACATCAATTCATCTTTCCTTCAAATACGAATATCGGGGCGGATGATTACCTGGTTGCCTGCAGGGATGAAACGGCATTTGTTACATTGAATCCGTACGTGGCACATCATGTGGGAGATTTTGATTTTGGGCTGAGCAGCTACGGCGAATGCATCAGGTTGTATGATGATAGTCTTCGGCTTGTCGATTCCGTCTTTTATGGAATCAGTTCACCCTGGCCTCCCGAACCCAACGGAACAGGACCTGCCCTGGAACTGATCAATCCTGCCCTGGATAATACCCTGCCTGAAAACTGGTATGCTTCAAATACCCATGGAACACCGGGAGCAATCAACGAATCATGGTCACCACTCTCCGTTGAGGAACCTGAACGTTCCGGAATGAATGATGGTGATCTCCGGATCTATCCTAATCCGTTCAATACCTCTACCACAATACAGATCTACCTGGAACAGCAGGATGAAGTAAGGATTACCATTCATGATATGACAGGGAAAACGGTCTCTGTGCTGTTTGAGGGGAATTTGATCCGGGGAGTACATGAATGGAATTGGGATGCAACTGCTTCAAATGGAAATCAAGTTTCTCCAGGAGTCTATTTAATAAAGGTGGAAACAAAAAATAACTGCCTGACAAATAGGGTTTTATTTAATCAATAACGCCAACTGCTGAAGAATGGATAGGCACCTCGGGCACCATATAATTGATCAGTTTTCACCCTGATCGAACATCGAAAAAATCGAAAAAATAAAATTGCCCGATTCTTTTATTATTTACCAGGTAAGTGTAAATTTAACACTTCAAGAGCAGAACGTTACTTAACGGGGAAATTGTGGTAATTGTATCCAAAATCCCGTGACAGGAGATGGTTGTAGAAAGCAATGATTAACAGCTGAAATACCATGGTCAAATACTATTCAGAATACCATAAATTCCTGGTAGCTGTGGATTGTATTATTTTTGGTTTCGATGGGAAGGAACTGAATTTGTTATTGATCAAACGTAACTTTCCCCCGGCAAAAGGGGAGTGGTCCCTGATGGGTGGATTCCTGAAGAAAAACGAGAGTATTGATCAGGCAGCCGAAAGGGTCCTGTTCAAATTGACGGGTTTGTGCAACGTCTTTCTGGAACAGTTACAGGGGTATGGAGAAATTAAGAGGGATCCCGGAGAGCGCGTTATTTCCATCGCATACTATGCCCTGATCAAGATTGATGATTACGATGAGGAACTGGCTCGCCAATACAATGCGAAATGGTTCCCCATCAATGATTTCCCAAAACTGATTTTCGATCACAATATTATGGTGGATAAAGCTTTGAGACGATTGCAGAGAAAAGCACAAAACCAGCCCATCGGATTTGAACTGATTCCCCCAAAATTTACGATACCTCAACTGCAACGATTATATGAAGCAATCTTTCGGAAAGAGTTCGATAAAAGAAACTTCCGGAAAAAGATCCTCAGTTTCCACGTGCTGAAAAAACTGGAAGAGAAAGACAGGGAAAGCTCAAAAAAAGGCGCATACCTCTATCAATTTGATCAGAAAGAATACAACCGATTGCTCAATAGCGGATACAATTTTGAGGTGAATGTTTAGATAATTTTATTGTAACACGTTTAACAATACGCTTATGGAAGGTTTTCATGCACTTGACTGGATCGTTCTTGGCCTTTTCGGTCTGGGTCTGGTTGGAATTATTGTCTGGGTAAGCCGGATGAAGGAAGACACTACGTCGGATTACTTTCTGGCAGGGCGGGATGCTACGTGGTTGGCCATCGGGGCATCCATTTTTGCATCCAATATTGGATCTGAACATCTGGTGGGTCTTGCCGGTGCCGGTGCTTCCAGTGGAATGGCGATGGCACATTGGGAAATGCACGGCTGGATGATCCTTGTACTGGGTTGGCTTTTCGTTCCCTTTTATGCCCGGAGCGGTGTGTTTACCATGCCGGAATTTCTTGAGCGACGGTATAATTCAGCTTCCCGCTCCCTGTTGTCCATCATTTCCCTGGTATCTTATGTCCTTACCAAAGTGGCTGTAACCGTCTATGCCGGCGGTGTGGTCTTCAAGGAAGTATTCGGGATTGAAACCATCTGGGGTATCGATTTCTTCTGGTTTGGAGCCATTGGACTCGTTATAATAACAGGAATTTATACGGTGATCGGGGGTATGAAATCCGTATTGTATACATCCATTCTTCAAACACCGATCCTGTTGATCGGATCCATAACCATTGTGATTATCGGCCTGGTGAAAGTTGGTGGCTGGAGCGAACTGCAGGCTATATGCAGCACAAACCTTACGGAACATGGAGACTCGATGATGAGCCTGATCCGGTCACCCAAAGATGCTGAATTCCCATGGACCGGAGTCATTCTGGGATCAGCCATTATTGGATTCTGGTATTGGTGTACCGACCAGTATATCGTACAACGTGTGCTATCGGGAAGGAATCAGACACAATCACGCAGGGGAGCTATTTTCGGAGCCTACCTGAAACTCCTGCCGGTCTTTATATTCCTGGTTCCCGGATTAATTGCATTCGCCCTGAATGAGAAAGGAATACTCGACCTGACGGATTCGGATTCTGCCTTTCCCCTGCTGGTATCAGAACTGCTGCCGATCGGGTTGAAAGGAGTCGTGGTAGGTGGCCTGCTGGCTGCATTGATGAGCTCACTGGCATCCCTGTTTAATTCCTCGGCAGCCCTCTTTACAGTTGATTTCTACAAGAAATTCAGGCCGGAGGTTTCAGAAAAGAACCTGGTATTTGTGGGTCGTGTGGCAACCGTTGTTATCGTAATCCTGGGAATTGCCTGGATCCCCGTAATGAAAGGCATCGGAAAGGTATTGTATGAGTACCTGCAGGATGTGCAATCCCTCCTGGCACCCGGGATTGCATCGGTATTCCTGCTGGGTGTATTCTGGAAGAAAGCAACTCCAAAAGCTGGATTTGCAGCGCTTGCCACCGGATTTGTTCTGGGCATGGTAAGGCTGGTATTCAATGTATTTGCCGATTCAGTTCCGGAAGGTACCTGGTACCATGCTATCTGGGTAAAACCAAACTGGTTGCATTATGAAATAATACTATTTGGCATTTGCCTTATGATCATTTGGGTGGTGAGTTATTTTACTGAAAAAGCCAGTGAGGAAAAACTCGTTGGACTAACCTACTTTTCTGCCACTCCCGAACAGAAAGCGATCACAAGGGCAAGCTGGAGCAATTGGGATGTGATCAATTCAGCCATCGTCATTGTCGTGATCATTGCTTTCTATATCTATTTCTTTAAGTAAAGTGGACTTAAAAATGAAGAACAGCATACAAATTACAAAAGAATCGAACATTGGATGGATCGGTACCGGTGTGATGGGCGCTTCCATGTTTGGACACATAATTAATGCCGGCTACAGGGGTGTTGTATTTACCCGGACCAGAGAAAAAGCCAAGAAGTTGATTGATAGTGGTGTTTCATGGTTGGAAAATCCAAAACAGGTTGCTGAAAAATCAGACGTTATCATAACCATTGTCGGATTTCCATCCGATGTGGAGGAGGTATATTTTGGCGATCAGGGAGTGTTGAATGGTGTTAAAAAAGGAACTCTCCTGATCGACATGACGACAAACAGTCCTACCTTGGCCGTAAAAATTTATGAAGCGGCAAAGGATAAAGGTGCTTATTCGCTCGATGCCCCGGTATCCGGGGGAGATGTCGGAGCAAGAAATGCCACCCTTTCCATCATGGTCGGCGGAGATGAGGAGGCATTTGATTCAGCAAAACCCCTGCTGGGATTGATGGGTGATAAAGTGAACTACCAGGGGAAGGCAGGTACGGGACAACATACTAAAATGAGTAACCAAATCGTGGTGGCCAGCTCCATGATCGGTGTCTGTGAAAGCTTGTTGTATGGAATGAAAGCAGGTCTTGATCCGGAACGGATGCTTGCATCCATCAGCAAAGGAGCTGCCGCCTGCTGGACACTGGATAACCTGGCTCCAAGAATCCTGAAACGGAACTTCGAACCCGGGTTCTTTGTGGATCATTTTATCAAAGATATGGGTATCGTGCTGGATGAGGCTATGAGAATGAACCTCGTCCTCCCCGGACTGTCACTCGTTCATCAACTCTATATCTCCGTAAAAGCCAAAGGCCTGGGAAAAAAAGGAACCCAGGCACTGATGCTCGCACTGGAAGAATTATCCAACATCAAAAATTAATTTTGATGCAACTTTCGCCGAAGGCACGCCTATGGCGGATGTTGGACGATTAATTAAATTCTTTCCACATTGATATCCAAGGATTTATGTAGGTCGACTCTCCTGAGTCGACATGGCGACTTGGAAAGTCGCCCAACATTGGTTAGAGGTAATCCGTGAAATAATGTTTTGGTTTGTAAAATAGATAAATCAAATAAATAGAATTTTACTGACTTAAATAACAGATGACTATATCCCTTTTACCAGGTGATAATACACCTCATTCCACCGCAAGGCATTCTTGAATTCGGGAATGCGGGTCTCTTCATCAATGATGATGCACTCCACCCCGGACATTTGAGCAAAATCACGAATCATTTCTGAGGTGATGTTCTGACTGTAACAGGTATGGTGTGCTCCTCCAGCCAATATCCAGGCTTCAGCTGCAATTTTCAGATCGGGTTTTGGGTTCCAGAGGACCCTTGCTGTGGGTAATTTAGGCAAATCCCTTGGTGGTTGTACCGCTTCCACTTCATTTACCAGGATACGGAACCGGTTTCCCATATCCAGGACAGTGACGTTGATTGCCGGGCCGGAGGGGACATTGAACACCAGCCGGACTGGCGCATCCTTGCCACCGATGGAGAGGGGATGTACTTCAAGGGTGGGCTGACTTTCAGCAATGGATGAACAGATCTCAAGCATGTGTGCACCCAATACAAGCATCCCGGATGGATCAAGGTGGTAGGTATAATCCTCCATGAAGGAATTACCCCCGGGAAGACCGTATGACATGACCTTCATGATACGAAGCATGGCTGCCGTTTTCCAATCCCCTTCCGCACCGAAACCATACCCATCATTCATCAACCGTTGAACTGCAATCCCTGGTAGTTGAACCAATCCATGAAGGTTTTCAAAGGTGTCGGTAAATCCGCCGAATCCACCATCTTCCAGGAAATTTCGTAACCCCAGCTCTATTCTTGCAGCCTCCCTCAGGGAAGGGTGATTCTTACCCGCTATTTGAAGATCTGCCTCCATCTTGTACGCTGATTGATACTCTTCAACCATCCGGTCGATTTCAGATTCGTTTACCCGGTTAATGAATTGAACCAGGTCTCCAACAGCATAGCCGTTAACCGACCAGCCAAAACGCATCTGTGCTTCTACCTTGTCTCCCTCTGTCACCGCAACTTCCCGCATGTTATCACCCAGCCGGGCTATTTTCAGTTTCTGCGATTCGTGCCATCCACACGCAGCCCGGGACCAGCCGGCAAGTTTATTCAATACCTCCGGGTCCTGCCAGTGCCCGACAATTACTTTGCGCTCTTTTCTCATCCGGCTGCCAATAAATCCAAATTCACGGTCACCGTGAGCCGATTGATTCAGGTTCATGAAATCCATGTCAATGTTTTCCCATGGAATATCACGGTTGTATTGGGTATGAAGATGAACAAAGGGCTTGTTCAGTGCCGATAACCCCCCAATCCACATTTTTGCGGGAGAAAAGGTGTGCATCCAGGTAATCAGACCAACACAGGTTGAGCTGTTGTTCGCTTCCATACATACCCGCATGATCTCTTCCGGAGTGGTTACCACCGGCTTGAAGACGATCCGTACAGGTATTTTATTCGAAGCATCAAATGCGTTAGCAATTTCCAGGGAATGGCGTGCAACTTTTTCAAGAGTTTCTTTGCCATATAAATGCTGGCTGCCGGTGATGAACCAGGCTTCAAGTTTCTTAAGATCAGGCATAAATCATTTTATTAGTGTAAAATATACGTTTATAAAAGTACAAAAATATGTCAGACTAAAAAAAAAAATCATCCTTTTTTAAAAATAAGTGTTAAATTTACTCTTATTAAATCTTCATGCATTTTAGGATAAATGGAGATTGTGTATTAATTTCAATTCATTTGATAGAAAGTGAAATCCATGATTATGCTCAGGGAAATAAAAAAAGAAGTATTTCAGGCTAATATGTCACTTGTAGAGTACAAGATGGTAATTTTTACCTGGGGGAACGTGAGTGCGATTGATAGAAACCAGGAATTGGTTGTGATCAAGCCCAGCGGTATCGATTACATGGAAATGAAACCGGAACAGATGGTTGTGCTCGATCTGAATGGGACGGTGGTGGAAGGAGATCTCAAACCCTCTTCCGATGCCCTCACCCACCTTTGTCTCTATAAGGAATTTCCGGAAATCCGAGGAGTAGTGCATACCCATTCCGAGTGGGCAACCATCTGGGCACAGGCAGGAAAAGGGATCCCTGCCCTGGGAACTACCCATGCTGATTATTTCAAGGGGGAAATTCCATGTACACGCTCACTTACCAGGGCAGAGATCAAAGGAGATTATGAAACGGAAACGGGCCGGGTGATTGCGGAAACATTCCGGAACATCCGGTATCAGGATATCCCCGGGGTGCTGGTGCATGGTCACGGACCCTTCTGCTGGGGCAATAGCGCTGCGGATGCTGTACATAACGCGGTAGTCCTTGAACAGGTTGCCAGGATGGCTTATCATACGCTCCGCTTGAATGAGGATGCAACACTTGACCCCGGGCTCATGGAGAAACATTTTTCAAGAAAACACGGTCCGGATGCATACTATGGGCAGGGAAAGACAGGCAAGTAAAGAATAAAGTTTAATTTCTCAATATTGACATTGGGGAATCCGCTTATTGAATCGTTATTCATACCACCTCCCTCCTGATACGTATCAGGAGGACTCCTCCTATTAGGGGGAGAATTTAGATTACGTTTATTATTACACATGGCTTTCAGAATACATAATAATCCGAAGTTTAAAGGAATTCGAAAAGAGTTAAGAAACAATACAACATCTTCCGAAGCAGTACTCTGGACAATTCTGAGGAAGAGACAAGTTGGAGGTTTTAAATTCAGAAGACAACATAGTCCGGGAAATAACGAATTAAAGTTCCCCTCCTTGCCAGGAGGGGTGGATTCCGCCTTGGCGGGAGACGGGGTGGTAGTATAGTAATAGACTTACGATATAGTATTAAACCATAATACATCTACTCTCATGAAACATACAAAACGCTTACTCTTCGCATCATTTCTTTTCGCATCATTTGCTTTTTACGGCTTGTCCCAGGAAACAGAAAACAAGATTATCATCAATGCCGACCTGGGGGAGCATCAGATCAGCAAACACATTTACGGTCATTTTGCCGAACACCTGGGCCGGTGCATCTACGGTGGAATATGGGTTGGCTCTGATTCACCCATTCCCAATACAAGGGGTATCCGAAACGATGTTGTACAGGCGCTAAGAGAACTGGAGATTCCCAATTTACGGTGGCCCGGGGGATGTTTCGCTGATACATATCACTGGAAAGACGGAATCGGGCCCCGTGAATCACGTCCTTCAATTGTAAACGTACACTGGGGAGGTGTTACAGAAGACAACAGCTTTGGTACCCATGAATTTATGGATCTTTGCGAACAGCTCGGGTGTGATGCCTATATCTGCGGCAATTTAGGCAGTGGAACGGTCAGGGAAATGGCGGAATGGGTAGAGTATCTCACCTCGGATGCCGACAGTCCAATGACCCGCCTTCGCAAACAAAACGGCAGGGAAGATCCCTGGAAAGTGCGGTTCTGGGCTCTGGGAAACGAGAACTGGGGGTGCGGGGGAAACATGAACCCGGAATATTATGCCGACCTTATGCGCAGGTATTCAACCTACTGCCGGAACCTGGGCGGGAACAGGCTTGTGAGAATAGCATGTGGTCCCAACAGCTCAGATTATAACTGGACCCAGGTATTGATGGAAGATCCCCAAAACCGCTGGATGATGCAGGGATTAGCCCTCCATTATTATACTGTAATGGATGGCTGGGGGCACAGGGGATCAGCAACCCAATTCGATGAATTGGAATGGATCTCAACCATGCAACAAACCCTTTGGATGGATGAACTCATTTCGGGTCACTCGACCATCATGGATCAGTATGATCCGGAAGAACGAATCGGTCTCTATGTGGATGAATGGGGTAACTGGTTCGATGTGGAACCGGGAACCGAACCCGGATTTCTCTACCAGCAGAACAGCCTCAGGGATGCCGTGGTTGCAGCCATTAACCTGAATATCTTTAACAACCATTGCGACCGGGTAAAAATGGCAAACATAGCCCAAACAGTGAATGTCCTGCAGGCAATGATCTTCACAAAGGAGGATAAAATGATCTGTACACCTTCCTACTACACCTTCCGGATGTTTAAAGTGCACCATGATGCAACACTGCTTCCGCTGTCGCTGACTTGCAGGGATTATCAATACGAGGAGAAAAAAGTGCCTTCCCTTTCTGCTTCCGCCTCGCTGGATGAGGAAGGAATTATTCACCTCACTCTGGCAAACCTTGATCCCCGAAAGAACCAGAAGATCGTATGTGAGGTAAGGGGAAAAATGTGCTCGACCGTTACAGGAGAGATCCTTACCTCAGAAGATATGACTGATCACAATGATTTTGATACAGGAGAGATCGTGATTCCCGGAAAATTTGAGGGAGCCAGGATCAAAGACGGAATCCTGGAAATCAATATGCCCTCGAAATCGGTCGTTGTTTTAAGTATCAAATAAATATGAAAAAAAGGTATGTAATTGGCGTTGATTATGGAACTGATTCTGTCAGATCGGTAATCATTGATGCTGCTGACGGAACCGAAATGGCTTCTTCGGTAATTGACTATCCCCGGTGGAAAGCCGGGAAATACTGTAATCCTTCAGAAAATCAGTTCAGGCAACATCCCCGGGATTTTCTGGAGGGACTGGAATATACCATTCGGGATGCATTGCAAAATGCCGGGGGATTAGATCCCGATGAGATCATGGCCCTCTCTGTGGATACTACAGGCTCGACTCCCGTTGCAGTGAATAAAGATGGAATGCCCCTTTCACTGACCGATCAATTCAGTGAAAATCCAAATGCGATGTTCATTCTATGGAAAGATCATACTGCAGTTAAAGAAGCCGATGAAATCAATAAACTGGTACGATCCTGGGGAGGGATTGACTATACAAAATTCGAAGGCGGTGTCTACTCCTCGGAATGGTTCTGGGCTAAGATCCTTCATGTCTTACGTGAGGATGCAAGTGTCAGGGGAAATGCATTTTCATGGGTGGAACATTGCGACTGGATACCGGCTTTACTTACCGGTAACACAGATCCGCTTACCCTGAAACGGAGCCGTTGTGCAGCAGGGCATAAAGCCATGTGGCATGAAACCTTTGACGGCTTGCCCTCAGAGGAATTTCTTGTGAAACTGGATCCCCTTCTTGCCGGACTGCAGGAGAGGTTATACCGGGATACCTATACCTGTGATGTACCTGTTGGAACCCTTACTGCCGAATGGGCAAAAAAATTGGGACTGACAGAAAAAGTCCGCGTTGGTGTGGGAGCGTTTGATGCACACCTGGGCGCTGTGGGTGGTGAGATAGAACCCGGGTATCTGAGCAAGGTGATGGGAACATCAACCTGTGATATGCTTGTGGCACCCATGAAAGAATTTGGAGATAAGCTGGTTCAGGGTATTTGCGGACAGGTTGACGGATCCATTACACCGGGGATGTTGGGACTTGAAGCCGGACAATCTGCTTTCGGAGATGTCTATGCCTGGTTTAAAAACCTGCTCATGTGGCCCATTGAACAATTCATTCCCCAAAGCAACAGCATAGATAGCAACACAAAGGAAAGATTGATCTCGGAGATATCGGAAAGAATCATCCCCGCATTGTCAGAACAAGCGAAAACCATTCCAATTGAAGAATCAGGTATCGTAGCCCTTGACTGGCTGAACGGAAGAAGAACACCCGACGCAAACCAGAACCTGAAGGGGGCAATTACCGGGTTAACCCTGGGATCCGATGCTCCCAGGATATTCCGGGCACTGGTGGAAGCCACTGCCTTCGGATCGAAAAAGATAGTTGACCGGTTCATTGCGGAAGGAGTGGAAATAAAAGGAGTGATTGCCCTGGGTGGCGTTGCCAAAAAATCACCCTTCGTCATACAGGTTGTTGCCGATGTGCTGAATATGCCCATTAAAGTGGCACGTGCCGAACAAGCCTGTGCCCTTGGATCAGCAATGGCTGCTGCGGTCGTGGGAGGAATATATACCACCATTGAAGAAGCTCAGAAAGCCATGGGAAGTGGATTTGAGAAAGAGTATATCCCGGAACCGGAAAAGGCAGAAAAGTACAGGATATTGTATGAAAAATATTCGAAATTGGGTGAGTTTGTGGAGAAGGAGTTGTGAAAATAGAAGTACGCAGTCATCAGTACGCAGTCTGCAGTCCCGGCAATCACAAATTTTCAATTAAAATTTGTTTGAATGGTTCTCGGTCCTCGTTCCTCGGTCCTGGGTAAATGAAAGTAAATCGATATGATCAGTCAAGTAAATAAACCTTCTATGAAAAGCAGAAAAAAATATTCAATCATTATTGGAAATCTGATTATTGTTTCCTGTTTGTTGCAAAACTGTTCAACGCAGACAAATCCAATCCAGCCTGTCGAGCCGGTACCGTTCACGTCAGTAAAACTAACGGACAATTTCTGGGCTCCGAGGATTAAGAAGAATCACGAAGTAACGATTCCTATTGCCATAGCCCAGTCTGAGGAGACCGGAAGAATAAAGAATTTCAAAATTGCCGGGGGGTATGAAGAAGGAGAATTTTGCTCTATCTATCCGTTTGATGATTCGGATGTATTCAAGATCATCGAAGGGGCGTCCTATTCCCTGCAAACCTTCCCGGATCCGGAGCTGGAAGCTATCGTTGATACCCTGATCTTCTATATTGGGGAAGCCCAGGAGGAAGATGGCTACCTCTATACGTACCGTACCATCATGGGGGATGATTCTCACCCCTGGGTGGGTAAACGGTGGGAAAAAACCCACATCCTCAGTCACGAATTGTATAACCTGGGACACATGTATGAGGCAGCTGTCGCCCATTACCAGGCAACAGGAAAGAGAACATTCCTTGATATTGCCATTAAATCAGCAGACCTGGTTGACCGGGATTTCGGATGGGGAAAGTTTGAAAGCTACCCCGGTCACCAGGAGATTGAAATCGGACTGGTTAAACTCTACCGGGTGACCGGTGAAAGGAGATACCTGGATCTGGCGAAGTTTTTTCTCGATGTACGGGGTGGTGGGGAGGAGTACAGCCAGTCGCATAAAAAAGTGACCGAACAGGATTCCGCCGTGGGACATTCGGTACGGGCAGCCTATATGTATTCCGGAATGGCTGATGTTGCAGCAATGACCAACGATCAGGCTTACGTGGATGCCATAAGCCGGATATGGGAGGATATCGTCTGCCGGAAAATCTATATCACCGGCGGCATTGGTGCAGCAGGAGGTAATGAGGGATTTTCAGAACCCTACAACCTGCCTAACCTGACCGCCTATTGTGAAACCTGTGCTTCCATTGCCAATGTGTTCTGGAACCACCGGATGTTCCAGCATAAGGGTGAAGTGAAGTATTATGATGTGCTGGAACGTACACTCTATAACGCACTTCTTTCCGGTGTTTCCCTGAGCGGCGACCTGTTCTTTTACCCCAACCGCCTTGAATCCTATGGTCAGAACCAGCGGCAGGAATGGTTTGGCTGTGCCTGCTGCCCTTCCAATATTTGTCGGTTCCTGCCATCCATACCCGGTTACATCTATGGAAAAACAACGGATCGGCTGTACGTTAACCTCTATATTGGCAACAGGGCTGTGATTGATCTGGATGGTGAGGGGGTCGAAATTGAACAACAAACGGATTATCCATGGGATGGCAACATCCAGATTAGAATCAATCCGGTAAATAAAATGACTTTCAAACTGTATCTCCGGATACCCGGATGGGCAAGAAATGAAGCCATTCCAAGCGATCTCTATCATTTCCTTGAACCCTCTGATGAAGAGATAATCCTGACTCTGAATGGCAGGGAACAGCATGCCGGAATCAAACAGGGGTACCTGGTTATCGACAGGGAATGGGAATCGGGTGATGTGGTTAATCTTACCCTTCCAATGCCGGTCAGAAGCATTGTGGCAAACGATTCAGTTGCGGAAGACAAAGACAAAATTGCTATCCAACGGGGACCACTTGTGTATTGTGCAGAGGGGAAAGATAAGGAGGATGGTCATGTCATGAACCTGATTCTTGATCCGGATGAAACATTGAGTACCCGGTTTGAAAAAGATCTCCTTCAGGGAGTACAGGTTGTCACCGCAACGGCAAGCCCGGCAAGAAAAACCCTTGAAAATGAAATTGCCGTGGATGATCCCACTGAGATTACCCTGATTCCATACCATGTCTGGGCAAACCGGGGACCAACTGAGATGATCGTCTGGTTCCCAACCAAAACGGAGGTTAGCCATCCATCACCTGCCCCGACCATAGCCTGCAGGAGTACGGTGACGGGATCACTTCCAAAAGCCGATATAAATTGCATTAAGGATCAAATGCCTGTTAAGCATTCCAACGACCACTCGGTTCCATATTACCACTGGTGGCCCGGGAAAGATCAGGACGAATGGCTGCAATATACCTTCGATCAACCGGAAACCGTTTCAAGAGTGAGGGTTTACTGGTTTGATGACTGGCCACACGGGGGTTGCAGAATTCCAGACTCATGGCAGGTTCTTTATGAATCGGGTGATGGCTGGAAACCGGTCCGGGTGATGGGTGAATACACCATCACAAAAGATGCCTGGGATGAGATCGAGTTCGAACCCGTGACAACATCTGCATTGAAACTGGAGGTTACACTGAGTAAAGAATTCTCGAGCGGCATATACGAATGGGAAGTGTGGTAGATAAAGCGAAAAAAATAGTTAATATCGTCCGAAGGACTCCTACGGAGAATAATGAATATTGAAACATGAAGTATTAAAAGATTGAACGAATGAAAAAAACACTATTTCAATTTTTTGTTTTCATAGCTACTGTTCTTGTATCAAAGCATGCTGTAGCTCAAGAGTATCAGTTCGATGCTTTCCGTTATAGAAACCTGGGTGCATTCCGTATCAGTGCCTGGGTCGGGGATATTGCAGTTCCCGAAAACCCGGATGAAAAGAACAGGTATACCTTTTATGTGGTTCCAAGATCGGGAGGAGTTTGGAAGACAGTAAATAACGGAACTACCTTCAAATGCATTTCTGATACAATGGGAACAACATCCATGGGTGATGTGGCTGTCGCTCCTTCCAATGCTAATATCGTTTGGGTTGGAACCGGAGAAGATTTTTGTGCCCGCTCTTCCTACTACGGAAATGGCATCTGGAAATCAGACGATGCCGGGAAATCCTGGAGATACATGGGAATGGATGATTCACACCACATAGCAAAAATCATCATTCACCCCACCAATCCGGATGTTGTCTGGGTAGCTGTAATGGGACACCTGTTCAGCAACAACGAGGAGAGAGGAGTGTTCAAAACCACTGACGGGGGAGTTACCTGGGACAAGGTTCTCTATGTGGATGATGCCACCGGGTTTATCGATATGGTCATCAATTTTGAAAATCCTGATATTTTGTACGCCTGCAGCTATGAGAAGATCAGAACTCCCTGGACCTATATGCCGGGAGGAGAGAAAAGCAGGATCTATAAAACAACCGATGGGGGAATAGGCTGGAAGATACTGAAAGGGGGATTACCCGAAGGAAAATTAGGACGAATTGGTATCGATATTCACAGAGCAAATCCGGATATCCTGGTGACGGTAATCCAGAACCTGAATCTCAAACCGGGGGCAGATCCTGATGCTCCGATACCCTTTGATGAGTTCACCGATCATTCCTTCGATAACCTGATCGGGGGGGAAGCCTACCGGTCATTCGATGCCGGAATGTCATGGGAAAGAATAAACGATCCGGATAAAATCGATGTCAGCGGAAAAGCAGGCTACAGCTTTAACAAAATTTGCATCGATCCGTTCGATCCGGATAAGATTTACATCATCGGAGTTGGGCAATACTATACACTCGACGGTGGGAAAACATGGCCATCCTTCCGGGAACAGGATCGCTTCCAATCCAATTTCGGAGATAACCGGTCATTCTGGATCGATCCGAAAGATCCACAACACATGATGCTTGGTTCTGATGGAGGAATATACGCTACATGGGACGAAGGAAAGACCATGAATCATTATTACCAGCTGCCGCTCGGTGAGATCTATATGGTTGAGGTGGATGATGCTGAGCCCTATAACATTTACATTGGTCTCCAGGATCATGAAGTGTGGAAAGGGCCCTCCAACAGCTGGTCAGGTCAAATCAGTATTAAAGACTGGGTCATTGTGGGTATGTGGGATGGGATGCATTGCAAAGTGGATCACACAGATAACCGCTGGCTCTATTTTACCACCCAGTTCGGCAAACACCACCGCGTGGACCAGTCCATCGGTGAACGGGTCGAAATTACACCCAGGGCTCCGGAGGGTGAGGATTTTTACCGCTATACCTGGAATACTCCAATCATGCTCTCTCCTCATGACAGTAAAGTGATCTATACCGGTGGACAAAAATTGCTTCGGTCAGCCGACCGGGGAGATTCATGGGAAGCAATCAGTCCTGACCTGACCGATAACAATGAGGAAAAAATTGCCGGAACCGGACATATCATGTATTGCACCATAACCACCATCTCGGAATCCCCGCTTGAAGCAGGGGTGATCTGGGTAGGAACCGATGACGGACATGTTCATCTGACAAAAAACGGAGGCAAAACATGGCAGGAGATGACAGAGAAGCTTACTGCTCTCGGAGCTCCAGCTGACCGATGGGTAAGCCGGGTGGTGACATCCAGTCATGAGCCCGGAACAGCCTATGTAGCGAAATGTGGATACAGGAACGATGACTTAAAAGCCTACCTGTTCAAAACAATGGATTATGGGGATACATGGCAGGATATCTCCTCTGACCTTCCGGATTATCCGGTCAATGTGATCTACGAGGACTTCAAGAACAAGGATCTTCTGTTCGTGGGTAATGATATCGGGGTGTACGTTAGCCTGAATGGTGGACAGAGCTGGTCCCCCTTACAGGCAAATATGCCCACTGTGGTTGTTCGGGATCTCCTGGTCCATCCCCGAGAAAATGACCTCGTGGTTGGAACCTATGGACGGGCAGCCTGGATCACCGATATCAGCCCACTGCAGCAATTTACACCGGCAGTGCAGGAATCGGAATACTACCTGTTCGACATCGAACCCAAACCACAGATGAATTTTTCACAGCAAGCCTGGTGGGGGAATTACCATATGACCGGAAGCAACCACATTCGAACCCCAAATGAGCCGGCTGGCCTTGAGATCTGGTACTACTTCAGGGACAACCATGATGGAGAAGCAACAATTACCATTGTGAATGAGAAAGGGGAGAAGGTTCATAGCCGTTCCCTCAAACCGGAACAGGGGATCCATAAATTGTATTGGAATACCCTGCGTAGCAACCCGGGTGAATATACGGTGACACTGGAATGGAAGAATAATTCCCGGAGTAAAAAAGGAGTGGTAACCGAAAGATGGCAGTGGCCGGTGCTGAATTATAAGTAAAGCTCCACCCTCGTCCTTGACGATTCTGTCAGGGACATCACTGAAAGTGTTATATGTTTTCGACTAATGCTATTTTTTCAGAGGACTAAGTATCCCCCTTGAGGGGGAAGAATCCTGACTTCGAAGTCAGGATTAGGGGGAGGAATAAGTAACCTAAGAACCTGGGTATGGATTATAAGTTGAAGGGATGACTGTTGGACTACTAAATACTTGTCGCCCGAGTTATCGCATAACGATTCCCTTGGAAAAGTGGAGTGACGAAATACCGGTCGTGCCCCGATTTTTCCATGGGAATCCCTTTGGGGAAATTCGGGATACGACTTTACGATTTATTACAAAAGCCTGAATGGCTTTAATCTGACAGCACAGGGCATCGCCCTGTGATAATGAATAAAGAATATCATAGAGCCCTGTAAGGGCGAAATATGGCTAAAAGAGAATCGTTAGAAAACCAGATATTTAAACCCCACAACATATGAATAGTAAAAAAATTGATGAGATGGATAAAATGCATGGTGAATCGAAAAACTTCCGGCACACGAGGAAATTTAATCTGTCAAGGATTATGCTGTTGTGTATATCCTGGCTGCTTTTTTCCACGGTTTTTGCACAGGAACCAATTACAGAAAAGGATTATGAAAGAGCCATCAGCTTTCTCTGGGAAAACGTGAACAATAAAGAAGCCTTTAACCTCTTTGTCCCACCCAACTGGTTCCCCGATAGCACGGGAATGTGGTATCTCTATCATCAGCCTGGAAAGAAAACGTTCCGGAAGGTAGAGTCGGATCAAATGAAGATCATGCCGCTGTTTGATCATAAAAAAGTGGCTGGTATTCTGACGGATTCACTGGAGAAAAAAGTGAATCCCGATTCGCTCCCGTTCAACCGGTTGGAATACATCAACAAAGATCTGCTGCGGTTCAGGGTTGAACGGAAAACCTGGGATCTCGATCTGAAGACTTACCGGGTCAGGCAATACAGGGAAAAAGAAGACCTGAACCCGAACGAATCCAGATCACCGGATGGGAAATGGATTGCCTATGCCGAGGATTATAATCTATATATCCGGTCAGTTGAATCAGGGGATACATTTCAGCTTAGCTACGATGGTGAAAAGAACTACGAATATGCCAGCTACTTAGGGTGGTATGATCTGATGGAAGGAGAGCAGGGAGAACGGCCTGAACATTTCGCTGTTAACTGGTCAGATGATTCAAGGTACCTCCAGGCCTATATTTGTGACCTGCGGTTTGCAGAAAAGATGTACCTGCTGGATTGGAGTATCGATTCCCTTTACCGGCCGAAATTATTGGGCTACTACCGCGGTTCACCTGGCGATACGACCATGGTTCATATGATCCCGGTATTTTTTGATGTCGGAAAGAAAGAAAGAATTCCACTGAACCTGCCACGGAATACACATATAAATTCTGCTTCTTTTCGCTGGTCAGAAACACCTGGAATGGTTTATATGGAAGATCAGAAACGGGGATATCAGAAACTGGAGTTGTCCCTCATCGATCTACCGCAACGAAAAATCAAAAACCTGGTAACCGAAACATCAACCACCAACATCGACAATTTCAGCTATTGGCTGGTTGAGGATGAAGATTTGTTGTTTTTCGCTTCGGAACGAAGCGGGTGGAGACAACTGTACCGGTATGATTTGAATAAAGAGGAGATAAGCCCCCTGACAAAGGGAGAATTTTATGTAAATAGCGTTGAATACATTGATGGGAAGAACGGGTTGGTCTATTTCATGGCTTCCGGCAGGGAACCAGGACGCAATCCTTACCACCAGCAGTTGTACCGAATATCATTTAACGGGAAGGGTCTTAGGTTACTGACCACTGAGAATACACACCACCAGGTGAGTTTTTCGCCGGACGGGGCATTCTTTGTTGACAATTATTCAACCGCACAGAAGCCAACCCGGACTGTTTTGTGTAAAGCCGGTTCGGGGGAGCTGATTTTACCAATTGCTGAAGCGGATGTCGATGCACTTGTAAGTACAGGCTGGTCACCCCCCGAAACCTTCGAAGCCACAGCTCGTGATGGTGAAACTACCATTTATGGTGCTCTCTGGAAACCAACCCATTTTGACCCTTCAAAAAAATACCCTGTCATTGAATATAGCTATACAGGGCCACATACCCAGATGTTCCCGAAGGATTTTCAACGGGTGATAAACGTGGAAAACCAGGTGCTGGCTGAGTTTGGATTTGTGGTCATTATGGTGGATGGATTGGGATCTTCAGGACGATCCAAGGCGTTTCATGATTATTCCTATAAGCATCTGGGGTACAGTCTGACCGATCATGTGCTGGCGATCAGGCAGCTGGGTGAACGGTATTCCTGGATCGATACCAGCAGGGTGGGAATTTTTGGCCATTCTGCCGGCGGATACGATGCCGGACATGCAGTATTGCAATTCCCGGATTTTTACAAGGTTTCCGTTGCCAGCTCTGCCGACCACGATCACCGGATGGAAAAAGCCTGGTGGCCAGAGATGTATATGGGATGGCCGGTAGATACAGCCTACCAAAACCAGTCCAACATCACCATGGCTCCGAACCTGAAAGGGAAACTGTTGCTCGTTCATGGCGGTCTGGATGACAATGTCAATCCCTCGGCAACCTTCAAGCTGGCAGAAGCCCTGATCAAAGCAGATAAGGAGTTCGACCTGCTGATCATACCCAGCCAGCGACATGGATACGGCGGGGAATACCGGAAGTACTTCTTGAAGAAACGGTGGAACTACTTCATTGAAAATCTTTTAGGCAGGGAACCCCTATGGGAGATCGATTGGTAGATTGAATAAAACAAGGAAAAAGTAAAAAGTAATGCCGTAGGCATCCCCATGGGAAAAGGAAAAAGTATGTGTAACTTGTTTTATGTAGACTGGTGAAGCGACAAAAACTAGCCGAACTCACCCTGGCCGAATTTTATGAGCGTCAGGGTAAAAAGTACGCGTGTGAACAAAAGTCCCGAAGGTGGCGTAGCCATTGTGCCGATTGCCCCATAAGGGACGCCTTTGGCACATCCCTTTGGGGCCTTCTGCAAATCGCTGGTTGAAGATAATCAAACTCCGATGGAGTTTTATTTTATTCCATGTACAACTAATCTACAGAAATCCAAGGCCGATGGCCTTGAATACTATTTTTAGAACCAGGGGGAGAACACCATGGGTGTTCGATTATTGTAGATGATAGAAATTCTCGGAATCGGCCCAACTGCAATGTTAGACAAAGGGAAATAGATCCATGTCCCGAAGATTTGCCATGCGTTCATTAATATAAGTATTCCTTTTTATTTGACTCGTTTATAATTTATCAGTAACTTGCAATAAGACAACCAAATGACAAACCAACAAAATTAAATTATGAAAATCTGGTCTGCGGAAATCAAGGAATTAGAGAAACTACACGATTCGATCAAAGAAGAACACCCGAAACTGGATAATGAACTGGAACGGTTGATAAAGACGGATGATGAAAACATGGTTCTGGTGTATGCAAGAAGGTGCCTGGAGGTAATAATTACCGACTTGTGTGAGCGTGAACTAAAAAGGTCCAGGGGGACAGAACCGCTCAAGGGAATTATTGACAAACTGAACAAAGAAGAAAAGGTTCCGCACAACATTATTGTCTCCATGCAGAACCTCAACAGCCTTTCAAGCTTTGGTGCTCATCCGAAAGATTTCGATCCCATGCAGGTGAAACCGGTTTTGCTCGATCTGACAACCTCCCTCAGGTGGTACCTGAAGTATATGGAAAGCCAGGCACTAACGGACACAGAACCGGGAGGTCCGGAGAAAACAAGGGAAAAACCGGCCGATGCCAAAAAAGTATCCCCAGGCGCTAAAAAACGGATCCTGCTTGCTTCAGCCATTGTATTGGTTTGCGTTGTGGTTGTTGTGGCATTGATCCTTACGGATGTAATTAAAGGTGGTAAGGGTGTACAGGCCGGTGATATAAAATCGCTTGTTGTTCTTCCCTTTGGCAATTATACCGGGGCAGATTCACTGGAGTATTTCGTTGATGGGATGCATTCTTCTCTCATTTCGGATATGGGTAAGATCGGCAGTTTGCTTATTCCCGGGAAAACAACATCACGAGCTTTTAAGGATTCAGGAAAGACCATTGCACAGATCACATCTGCAATGCATGTTGATGCAGCACTCGAGACCGATGTCTTGTGCCTGGGGGATTCTATTTGCTTGCAGGTAAGGTTGATTCAGCCTGGAAAGGAAGAAAAACAGCTCTGGATAGCCGATTACAAGATCCCAAGAAACCAGATCCTGAACTGGTATAACGGGGTAACTAAACAGATTGCGGAGGAGGTCATGGTAGAATTGACCCCTGAGGAGGAGCGGTTGCTTGCCAGATCAATAACAGTTGATAGGGAAGCTTATGATGCCTATATGAAGAGTTATCAATATTGGGGTGATCTCAGTCTGGAAGGCCTCACCAAGGCCAAGGAATACCTGAACCTGGCTCTTGAAAAGGATCCTGAATTTGCCCCTCTTTATGCCGGTATGGCTCAGGTGTGGGTGGGATTGGCACAAATGGGATTTGAATCAGGAGAGATTGCCGGACCGAAAATTTACGAAAACTTAAATAAAGCCCTGGAACTTGATCCGGATTTTCCTGATGCACATTATATTATGGCTGTTGTTGCTGTTTGGACAGAATGGGATTGGGAAAAAGGAGAGAAGGAATTTCTTAAGGCTATAGCAATTAATCCCAATGATGCCATGTCAAGAGTACATTATGCACATCTCTTATGGATACTGAAAAGATACGATGAGGCGTATTTTCATTCACAGATGGCGGCTGAACTGGATCCCATGAATCCTCTGGTGCTGGCATTAAGTGCCATGGTGGATGAATACGATAGGCCCAAACAGGCATTGGAAAAATGCAAAAAAGCTCTTGAAATAGATCCGGAGCACTATTTTGCATTGCTTGCCTATGCGGAGGCTACTTATTTCAATGGAAATTATAAAACTTCTATCGAAACAGAGCTTAAAACCTGGCCCGGACTGGATGATAAAGCCAGGGAGGAGATCATGGTCGTATTCCAGGATAAGGGCTATGCAGAAGCAATTCGTACGATGCTTACTTATGTGGAAGAATATGCCAAAACAAATTATGTAATGCATTTTGATATGGGTGAATATTATTTGAAAGCAGGTGACCTGGAAAAATCGATCGAATGGTTTATTAAAGCATATGAAATGCATGATCCAATGATGCCCTACATTACACTATCAGAAATTGGATTTGACGATATAAAGGATGATCCCAGGATCATTGCCATTATTGAGGAAATGAACCTTCCTTTTACGGCACCTGATGAATAAATAACGGGTTGTGCGGTTTATAAGACCATTTCAATATTGCTCTGGAAGATATTTATAATTATATTTCAAAGACTTAATAATTAGTAGTTTACTCATCTTCGTGATTCTTGGTGTCTTAGTGATTTAGTGGCTAAAAATTGCCACTCTCATAACAAGCAAAGAATTATTAAAGTTTTAGGTAGATTATCGATACCTGAAATCAAGGAGGTGAAATCAGTGATGAAAGAGACTTATGTCGACTGACAATCGTTTGACCACAGTATGACAATCGCTTGCCTGCCGGCGAGGCAGGTATGACTATTGTCTGACTATCGTTTCACCGTCCGCACTCCGAAAACCGGCCCGGCCCTGTGTCCCTCGTGGGCCTTGAAGGTAACAGTCACTTTTCGTTTTCCGTATGTCACCTCCTCCGGGATATCATAGGTGAGGTATATAAAGTGTCCATCCTTTTTGTTGGATATGTTTTCCGTTGCGATAACCTGTTCATCAACAAGAATATCAAAGGTTCTTGATCCGGGGAAACCGCCCCAGTATTCCACTGCCACTGCCATGGGTTGTCCCATCATCACGTTCAGGTCGTAGGAGAACCATCCGTTTCGGCTTTCACGGTACCGCCTGTTTTTGAATTCTCCGGGATTGGTTTGTTCGCCCTGGAAATGGTGATCCCGTTCGGGTTGCATCTCTCCGGGTTGCACAAAATCATAGGTCATCTCCTCGATCCTTTTTTTTTCTTCCAGTTGTGCCCGGTATTCAGCCTGAAATTCCTTCCATCGTTCCTCGGTGAACATATCCCAGTATACCGTATAGCGGCGTTCGTATATCGCATAAAAAGGTTTTACGGGGACATCCCTTGGCTGTCCTACTCCGGATGTCATGAAGGTGTTCACCTCGCCGGGAACCGGTTCAAGCCAACCGGAAGGATCACGGTTTTCGGTCATCAGAACAGGTACATACAGGGGATCGGAGGCATCCGGATCGTCCTCCGGACCCAGATCGCCGGCCATGACCAACGGACCATACATGATCGCCACGCGGTTGGTATCATCCGGCATGGTCTCAAGCCGCAAGGTAAAGGGGATATGGATTTCCACCCGGTCGCCCGTTTCCCATTTTCGGGTGATGGGGACAAAACTGGCAGGCGACTGGTTAATCTTCAGCTTCTTTCCGTTTACAACGATCTCCATTCCCTCTTCTGCCCAGTATGGATAGCGAACCTGCAGGGTTAACCGGGTCGGCTGCTCGCATTCAAATTCTATGGTTGTGCCCTGTTCCTCCGGGTATTTTGTTAGTTGCCGTATTTTCATGCTTTTTTCCTTCCAATCCAGCTCTGCAGCAATGAACTGACTGATGAACAACTCCTCATCGTTGTGGAAGAAAATATTTCGTCCATACTTGGAATGATTTTCCATCCCGGTTCCCACACAACAGGTAAACCAGTAAGGATCCTGGTAGGATTTATATCCTCCCATTTCAAGCGAAAGGTTGTAAATAACCCTTCCGTCCTCCGGATGCTGTGAGGAGAGGATGTGGTTGAAAAGCGCCCGCTCGTAATAGTCAGCTACATCGGCTGAAGCTTCCCATTCAAACAGGTGGCGGGTCAGTTTCAGCATGTTGTACACGTTGCATGTTTCGGTAGTCCCACTGCTTAACCTCTTACTCAGCGTATCCGGCGGTCCGAAATATTCATGGTTGCCGTGTCCCCCGGTCACATAGGAATGATGATTGACGATCCGGTCCCAAGCAAATTCAGCAATTTCCCGGTCTTTCTGATCGCCGGTTAATTCATAACGCCGGGCAACACCAATGAGTTTTGGGATCTGCGTATTTCCATGTTTCCCGGGGAAGATGTCTTTTTTCTCAGCCAGCGGCTCCAGGATCGCTTTATGATGGAATATCCGTGACATCTTAAGGTATTTCTCATCCCCCGTGTCACCATACAATTCAGCCAGCACTTCATTGATTCCTCCGTGTTCGCAGTGAAGCATCTCCTGAACCTGTTCATCATTCAGACCCGTAATGATTTTTTCAAGCCAGTCGGCAAACTTCACGGAAATCTCAAGCGCTTTTTCATTGCCACACAGATGGTACGCATCACGCAATCCACCCATCACTTTCTGTTGGGTGTAATAGGGAACCCAGATACCGTTCAGGTCAAATCCCTGTGAACGAATATCTCCTTTCGCCACCTCTTCTTCAAGGATTCGCTTGCCATCGGGGAATGCCCCGATATATCCATCCCCGTCGGCTTCCTGGCATATACCCAGCTCATCTACAATGTAATTGACACGGTCAAGGAAACGCTGATCCCCGGTAGTCTGGTACATCAGTGCACAGGCACTCAGGTAATGCCCCAGGCTATGCCCGGCAATGGTGTTGTCTTCCCATCCATGGTAGTGTTCCGCTTTCGGCTCCAGGCCGGCTTCTGAACGGAATTTTGCAAGCAACCGGTCCGGCTCATAATTCAGCAACGATTGAACATTCAGATCGGTAGCATGTTTGAAAGGACCATCCAGCAACCTGACCTCAGTCAGTTCAAAAGGCAGGGCACGGAAGGTCACCACTTCCGGACCACCGGTAGTAACATGGTTATCTGAGGATGATTGACAGGCAGACATTATAAATCCGATAGTAAAAAATATTAAGTTTAATCTGGTCATGATATTCGATTTTATTGTTACATGTAAAATTAACACCTTATATTTAAATATTCAACCCATTTAGGGTTGTCATCTTCCCGGATATATTGACCACCGGTTGTCACCGGTGGCTATTTAAAGTTATACCCCATTCGGGGTAAAATTTTATGCTTGAGAAATAATTGGGAAGAAGGATCTGTTAAATAATCTGCCTCCAGGTTATTATCCTTTAATAAACAATATGTTAGGGTAAGATGGTATCGATCTCTTTAATAGCACATCGGGTTTTGTTAGTTAAAATGTGAATTGTTACACTACCGGCGGGCCTACGGCATAATTCCGCTTAAAGCGGGATACCTGCCTGACTGCAAGGCAGGTATTCGACTTAATATTTTCAGTTCGAAATTTACTTCTGAAATTATAGTCTCATTTACTTATCAACTTATCAAATAGTGATGCTTTGAGCATAACTTATACACTTATAACTTTTAACCTATCACTGTTCATTAACAGCATAGCTCTCCTGTCTGATTCTCATAAATTATAGTATACTTGTAATACTTTTATTACGTAACCCGGTTATTTCCCATTCCGATATGGCAAACCAGATCGATTCAAGTGTAGACCAGCGATTCTCTTCCCGCTGGGGATTAATTCTGAGTGCAATGGGGATTGCTGTAGGTACCGGTAACATCTGGAGGTTTCCACGAATTGCCGCTCAATCGGGAGGAGATCATGGAGCCGGTGCATTTCTGATCGCCTGGCTGATTTTTCTTTTCCTCTGGAGCATTCCCCTGATCATTGCGGAGTATTCCCTTGGGAAAAGACACCGGTCGGGTGTCGTGGGAATTTTTATTAAAAGTGCTGGAAGAAAATTTGCCTGGATGGGAACGTTTGTGGCTTTTGTCTCCACAGCAATCACCTTCTTTTATACGATCGTTGTGGGATGGTGTATTTACTATTTTGTTCATACACTTATCCATCCCCTTCCGCTTTCTACAGAAGCTGCATGGGCGACCTGGAATAACTACCAGGAAAGCGCCTGGCCATTTCTTTTTCATGTTCTGGCAATCGGATTTGGAGCGCTGGCAATCTGGAAAGGAATAAAATCGATCGAAAAGGTGAATAAGATATTGATTCCCGCCCTGCTGATCATTGTATTCCTGTCCGTAATCCGGGCACTCACTCTCCCCGGAGCCTGGGATGGTATAGCCTATTTGTTCAGGCCTGAATGGAGCCAATTGAAAGATCCACAAACCTGGATTTCAGCACTTACACAAAATGCCTTTGATACCGGAGCGGGATGGGGTTTGTTTCTAACCTATGCAGCATACATGAAGGTGGAGCATGGAACAGTGAAGAATGCCTTTACCACCGGAATAGGGAACAATACAGTATCCCTTCTTGCCGGGATCATGGTTTTTGGAACGGTATTCGCAGTGTTACGTACCGAAATGGGAATGCAGGATCCCCAGGTCCTGGAGATCATGAAAACCAGCGGTCCTGCTTCAACAGGATTAACATTTATCTGGATGCCTCAACTGTTTGCCCGGATGATGTTTGGTAATCCGCTGGCAGTGCTCTTCTTTCTTGGCCTTGCCTTTGCGGGATTTTCTTCTTTGATTGCCCAGCTGGAGCTGCCCACCAGGGTGATGGTGGATACAGGATTGAAACGCCCGGTGGCCATCGGGTTGGTGGTTGCTTTTGTTTACCTGCTTGGAATACCCTCTGCAAGAAACCTGAATATCCTGAGCAACCAGGATTTCGTCTGGAGCGGAGCGCTCATGATTTCAGGTGCATTCATTGCCATTGCTGTGATCAGACAGGGAGTGAAAGGAGTGATGCAGGAAATCAATGAGATGCATAACGACTGGTCCGTCGGAAAATTCTGGAGCATGACAATCAGGATATTCATTCCGGTAGCAGCGACCTTCTTATTGTTCTGGTGGCTTTTCGAATCCTTTATGGAAGGAGAGAGCGAACAATGGTATAACCCCCTGAAACCTTTCAGCCTGATGACCTGCCTGGTTCAGTGGTTCGTGGTGATCGGCATATTCATCGGTCTTAACCGGAAAATTACCGGGAAAACGATAGGATAAGAAGTGCCTAAAATGCCTAAAATAAAAATGATTGAGGTATCCATAGCATTCCTCTGGAAAAGACATTTGCTAATTTGAGACACTTTAGGCATTTGAGACATTTGAGACATTTACTAATTTGAGACATTTGAGGCATTTATTAATTTAAGGCATTTCATTTAATAAAGTTCTAAAAACTCATACCCGTTCCCCGACCAGTCCAGAAAACGGATGAAATCGTTCATTGATATGACCAGTGTTGCGGTATTAACGTTAGGGTGAAATCCAACCTTTTCAGCCTTTTCGAGCTCCTTATCGATAAAGAGATAGACATGATTTTTCTGGTCATTGATCAACCCGAACGGAGTAACGGAACCCGGTTCAAGTTCCAGGTATTTAGCCAGCCTTTTTTCCGAGGCAAAGGTAAGTTTCCCCTGCTTCAACCGCTGTTCGAGATCCCGGATGTTGAGATCCTGTTTGTGTTCGAGAATCACCAGGTAATGCCTGTTTCCCTTATGATTCCTGAAGAATATGTTTTTACACCGGGTCCCCCGGATCTTTTCCCAGAACGGGATAGCCTCCTTTACGGAATATACGGGCGGGTGTTCATAATATTCGAAACTGATATTCAGATCGTTAAGAATTTGGTACAGTTCTTTCGGTCCATTCATGGGTTGCTGATTTCCGTTTACCCAAAAATAGGAAGAAATGATATATTCCACCAAATTTACGAGGGATGATCTTTATTCATCTGATTTATTCCTGATAATCAAATGTTTGCCTAAAGATTGACCGCTGATTCAGATTGGTTAAGCCGGATGATACAGGAGAATCCTGAAATCCTTTAAATTATTGTTTATGTGTCAGTTAGGAAAATACTTTTAATTGAGTATAAATTAAAATTATTATACGATCGGAAGCGATATTATTTATTATATCTATATTTAAGCCTGTAATCCTAAAAATCTAAAGCTATGCGAAAGATCACGATGAGTTTGCTCTCTATTGTATTGGGATGCCAGATGGTATTTGGCGGGATCATGACCAACACAAACCAGAGCGCTTCATGGGTCAGGATGCTGATCAGGAATGCATCGACCGACATTGATGCTGTCTATTACAATCCGGCAGGATTATCCAAATTATCGGATGGTTTTCATATTTCCCTGAATAACCAGTACATCACCCAGGGTAAAACCGTCACAACCGATTATTTGTATCTGAATGGAACTCCGAAGGATTTTGAAGGCGAAGTAAAAGCACCGATTTTCCCCGGGGTATATGCGGCATTCAAAATTGGAAAATTTGTTATCTCAGCAGGATTCAACCCGGTTGGTGGTGGTGGAAGTGCGGATTTTAATGACGGTCTTCCATCGTTCGAAATGCCTGCATCCGATCTGGTTCCCTCTTTGAATGCGTATGGGATTGAAGGGTATAGCCTGAAGACAAATTTCTCAGGAACTTCGGTTTATTACGGAATTCAGGCAGGCCTTACCTATGCGATAAACGATATGATATCCATCTATGGAGGAGCAAGGTATATCATTGCAAAGAATACCTATCAGGGAGCCCTGGAATCCATTATGGTATCCGGAACGGGGATTGATCCGATTGCCCCGGATAATTTCATGTATGATCTGGCAGCTCTGGCGACAGCCGGTGCAACATCTGCAACTGGTGCCGGTGATGGAATGCAACCGTTAATTGATGGTGGTGCAGGGGCATTTACTTTTCAGCAAGCAGAAGATAATTTTGTGATTGATGCACCTACCCGGGCTGCATTAGAGGGAGGGTTGTTAAGCCTGGGTTATCCTCAGGTCGCCATCGACGCCATGACCCTTTCAGTTGCACAGGGGTCCTACTATGGAGCAGCAACGGCCCTTACTACTCAGGCTGCCACAGCCACCCAGACCGGTGATTATTTTGATGTATTGCTTGCCGATCAGGAGGTTGATGTCGAGCAGAATGGCACGGGAATCACCCCCATTATCGGGATCAACATTTCACCCATTGACGCCCTGAACATTGGGATCAAGTACGAATTCGCCACAAAACTTGAACTGGAAAATTCGACAGCAACCGATAAAACCACAGGACTGCCCATGGGAGGATTGATCGGTTTTATTCCACCTGCCAACATGATATATATGTTCCCCGATGGTGCAAAAACAAGGGGAGACCTGCCTGCACTCCTTACCGTGGGTGCCAGCTTTGATGTAGGATCAATACTCACCCTGCACGGTGGATTTCAATACTATTTCGACAAATCGGCGAATTATGGAAAAGCCTTGAAGAATGAGGATCTCATCGATGCCAACAACTGGGAAGCCGGTCTTGCCGTTGAGTATTACCTGAATGATAAGTTTACCCTGAGTGCCGGTTATCAGCACAATGAGACAGGCGTAAAACCGATCTACCAGTCCGACCTCAGTTACAGCCTTAACACCAATACTTTTGGTGGCGGAGCAAAATACCGGATCAATGAGATGCTTGCCATTAACCTGGGTTTCAGCTATTCTATATATAAGGACCAAACGGTTGAAGGTTTGCATGATGTCGGGGGCCAGGGCGTGGATTTTGAGGATTTCAGCCAGTCGTATGCAAAGAATGCAATGGTCATCGGACTCGGACTGGACCTGAGCTTTTAATACGAAATCAAATTGAAACAAATAGGCTGTCTCCGATAAGGCAGCCTATTTTTTCGTACTTTGGTATTCTCATTTGGAGATACTTCTATGATGATGAAACGTGCTTTAATTGCTTTTCTGCTTCTGATCTTTCTGCAGGTAAGTGCACATTGCCAGGTTTTCGAAATGCCCGGTGCAGAGGCGAAAAGTCATGCCGAACTGACCATTACACGCATTCAGATCACTTCCGATTATACCATTGTTCACCTCAGGAACCAGAACATGCTGGTGAAAGATGCATGGGCTTGTGTCGATCGGAAAACCACCATCCGGACTTCCGATGAGGTTAACCATTTGCTGCTTCGTGCAGAAAATATTCCGCTCTGTCCTGAACTGCACCGGTTTGATTCCCTTGGAGAGATCCTTGAATTTACACTCTATTTTCCACCCATTGATCCATCCAAGGGAAGGATCGACCTGGTAGAAGATTGCGAACAATCCTGTTTTTTCTTTCAGGGGATCATCCTGGATAACAGGCTAAACCGCGATATTCACTCGTATGATGAAGCGTATGACCTTTACCTGAAAAAGGAATTTGAAAGTTCACGAAAGATCTTCACGGGAATTGTTCAGGATATCCCGGATAATCCCACACATATCTATTCCTTCGCTTACTATTACCTGATCCTGATAAGCCATGAGACCGGCGATAATAAGGGAGCAGCAGAATGGCTTAAAAAACTGAAAGCCTCCGGATTACCCGACCGGCACTCCATCATCCGCCGCATTGATGAAATGGGGGTAATTGAGGAGTAAAGGGTTAAAAAAGTGATACGATGACTCGAAGTCATCGTATCACTCATTACCACTATTCTTTTTGAGCCTGTATCACTTACAATCTAAACCGGTATGAAAGTTTTACCAGGAATATATTGTGTGGACGGACATCAAATAGTTCTTCCATGTTCTCCCCCAGGTTGAATTGCCCGTCCGCCACATATTCCGTTCTTCCCTGGGACCATACCAGGTAGAGTGTTGATCCGGGAATGTATTCCCAGCGAAGGACCATGTTTGAACGAAACTGCTTGAAATTAAAATCCGGGTACTCAAAACCATAATCGTAATTTGAATCTCCGTCTTCATCCACAACATAGCCATCATCGGGATTCAGCAGGATGATCTCTTCTTCGGTATAGTTATGGAAACGGTCACTGAATGCATCAGCATGCGGGTCGGTGATCATTTTGAACCGGTCGTAGGTCCCGGCTGATATAAAGGGTTGTCCCCAATACTGAATAGTCAGGTTGGGCGTGATGCTGAAATTCAGCCTCAATGAGAGCATCACTGTTTTCTGATCGATGGATCCGAACAGATACCGTTCTTCCTCTCCCAGTTCGATCTTATCGATGAATTGCAATTCACGTTTATTCAGGCTGAGTGATGGGACAAGGGATAGATCCAGGGCATTGCTGGGCTTCAGGGAAATGAAAAAACCATAATGCTGATTTGTACTGCTGCCTTCAAACCCCCAGTTGTGGCTTGTAAAAAATCCTGCAGAGATTTTTTTCCGGTTATCGGTATCCAGGTCGGTTGAAATATTGATAGACCCCGGTATGTTGATAGAAGGACCACCACGCAGTGTGGCATTGGACAGGGTGTTTCCATCCATACTGATCCCTCCTCCAAAACTCCAGTAGTTTTTGAATTGCATGTTGAGGTTGATATTCCCCCCGGTAACATTATGGTTCCAGCCAAAATCCCAGGCATTCCACTGGTTCAGGTTAATATTTAAGCTCCGGAAAATGCTGAAGGGTTCCCAGATTCTGTATCCGACCCATAAAACCTGCAGCATCTCATCGGTTGAGCGTAAGTATCCGAGATCGTTCACCTCAAGTCCGGGTGATTTCCAGGAGAAAAATAAACCGTATCGAAGGTGGCCTTCTCCAATTTTAGTGAATGATAAAACACCACCGCTGCCTGTTAGTGAAGTCCTTGAGGAATCGAGATCCAGGTATTCGGCATCGGGTCGTTGATAATACCTCGCTGATGATTCCTGGGTTCGGATGATGGCTTCTTCCGAGCCACGGACATGACTGAAGTAGGTCTTGAAGGAAATGTTGTATGTCCTTTCTTTTATATCGTGGCTGAAATGGACACCACCGGTATAGGCATCTTTGTGAAGAAATTCCAGGTTCGGGTCGTCGATCCTGCGGTTGGTGGATGTGAACATTCCGCCTACCACGGTCTGACCTTCGCGGAAATCTTTCTGTACTGTGCCTACGATATAGTTTGTTAAGGGTTCCACCGCTTCCGCATGCCGCTCTCCTTCGATATCAACTTTTGCCACTTCTTCGGAAGTAACGCTCTCCAATATACCAACAGACCATCCCTTTTTTGTTTTACCCGTTAGTTTTGCCGCTCCGAGAATGGAGGTGTTTTCCGGGAATTTCACGGATGCATCGTCCTCAACGTCAGGGTAGTGCTGCGGTCTTCTTCCTATACGGCGGGAGTAAAAAAGATTTTCGTCTGCCATGTCACCATCACCAAACAACAACGGCAGGCTCATGATGCTTCTTCCTTCAATAAAAAAGGGTCGTTTCTCCTCGAAAAAGGTTTCGAATGCAGTGAGGTTCACCTCGGAGGGATCGGCTTCCACCTGTCCGAAATCGGGATTCACCGTAAAATCCAGGGTGAGATTATTGGTAACGCCGATTTTCCCATCCACACCGGCTGCAAAATTATTCCGTTTCCCCGTTTCAAACGGATTTCCTTCCACTTTTTTGAACCGTTCCGTGCTGCCAACAACATAGGGAGCAATTTCGACCTGCCTTTTGGGCTGGATTCCTGATATTCCGTGAAGTTCTCCGAAATTGTGAACAATCCCGGATGCATCCCGGGGAAGATGCTGCCAGAAAGAGGTCTCCTCCTTTCGGAAAAGGTACCGTGCTATCTGCACTCCCCACACCTGGTCTTCGGTTTTGTCGAAGCGTAACTGGCTTAGCGGGATCTTCATCTCGGCTGACCACCCCTCCTCATTCACATCTGCTGCAACCCACCAGATGGGATCCCAGGTCCAGTCTTCAGTCGCCCCATCACTGGTAAACACGCCGTCCATCTTTACCCCTGCAGCGTTTACAACAAAGGCAAACGCCGTGCGATGGTCATGATAACTGTCAAAAAGCACACCAACAAAATCCCCGTCGATATCATCCCTCCTCGATCTGCGACGGCTGATGCTGTCAGGACTGTTGTCAAGAGCCCTGATCCCAACATAGATATTGTCATTATCATAAAGTATTTTACATAACGTTTCCTGTGAGGGATCTTTTCCTTCATACGGTTCATGTTGTATGAAATCCCCATACCAGTTCCCATCTTGCCACATGGCTTCCGATAAGCTCCCATCCAGAATAAAACCACCTGACTCAACCCGGCTGGCGATCAGGACTTTCTTTTCATCATTACTCCCACCAGCAAAACCAAACCAGTAAGAAGAAAGGAATAAAAACAGTAAAAAAAACGACTTCTTCATGGATAAACAGGTAATTCATAAATAGTTAACTCCTGTTAGGTACTCAATAAATATGCCAATAAGGATAACATCCCCCAGATCAGAAATGTATCGATGCATTGCGGATTTTTATCCCCGGATGAAATTGTTCGGTATTGAAACAACCACCGTTCAGAATCGAACAATCTCCTGCTAAAAAATGCCGTACCTCAATAACGGTGGGACAGAGAGGATATTGAGTTAATTTTTTCCTAAAGAATCATCAAATAATAGCAGATGGGTTTGATTCTAATTTTTTTTTGTAACTTGTATACAAAATTTGTTGAATTGAATCGATAGAATACAACTGAAAACCCCGGACTATGAAAAAGAAAATTCTACTCTCCCTGGTTTTAGCAGCATCTGTAACGTTTTTATTTGCACAGGAATACAGCTTAACTCCTACCGTTATTTCAACTGCCGGGCACTTCAATTCTGCCGGTGGATACAGCCTGTCAGGAACAATCGGTGAACTGGCAGTTACAACACTGGACCCGGGCGGATCATATATCCTTACACAGGGATTTCAGCAACCCTTTGCCGTTGGAGTGAATCCCGGTTTTGATGACCTGGGAATGGATTGGTCTGTGAATGCCTACCCCAATCCGGTTTCCGATTTTCTCAATATCCGGTTCAATATCGAAAACCCTGTCGATTTTAACATTGAGATCATTGATCTTACCGGGAAAAAACTCTGGATCAGGAACTATCCGGGGATCATGCCACAGGAGGTCATTTCAATTGATCTTTCAAGATATGTGAGAGGAGTGTATATGTTAAGGATCGCTACACCAGACCAGAAAGTGAATAAGATCTATAAGATTCAGAAGTTCTAAACCGATTTGATCCGAACACACTGTATTGGTATCTGAAACTGATAAACCGGACACTATTTTATCCCCATTTTTTTGCCATAGCATTCCACTCTTCTCAAATCGTTGTATATCTAAGCGAATAAAAGATCTGTAACTATTTTATTATTTGAAACATAAAAGCATACAATAACCAAAAATCTACAATCATGAAACGACTTCTACTATTATTGCTCACTGCTCACCCCGAAACGGTGAGAATCCCTGCATCGCCGGTTACTGGCGGCCATAGCCTATGGCGACGGCACGCAGGCAGGTTTGATTCTCTTACCGTTTCGAGGATCCTCGAGAATCAATCGAATTTCCCAACGAAAATTCGTGATTTCCGGGACTGCTCACACCTGATTATCAGACAATTAAACATCACTCCTCGTTCTTTTAGAATGTTGTCTCTAAGTCATAGATTATCTGTTATTCCACGCGTAATATTGACTTTTATCTTTGTACTTTTTTCTTTTTTCTTTCTGAGCAAGGCACTTGCTCAGGCACCGGAAAAACTAACCTATCAGGGCGTTGCCCGGAATTCCTCCGGTGAAACCCTGAAAGAGACAAACATTGAGATCAAGTTTGGTATTCATGCAGGAAGTGCAGGTGGTGAACTTGTCTGGGAAGAAACGCATGCTACCGTGACAAACGATTTCGGATTGTTTTCCCTGATGATCGGAGATGATGGAGCCACACAAGGAGGAGGAACCCTATCCAGTTTTTCTGAGATCGACTGGGCATCAACACAGTATTTCCTGAATGTTCAGTTGAAAGTGGATGCTGATTTTATTGACATGGGAACATCGGAGATGTTGTCTGTTCCGTATGCCATGTTTGCTAAATTTGCAGCCACTTCAGGAGAATCAACAACTTCCTACTGGATTGATGGAGCCAATGTCGTTACAACCACTGTCGATGTTGGTATTGGTACACCATCTCCTGCCGGAAAACTTGATGTACAGGGGGATGGTGATGAAACGGATAATGATCCGCTCTTCCAGGTGAAACGGAAAGATGGTGAAACGGTATTTGCAGTCTATCCCGGAGGCGTAAGGATCAATGTGGAGGATGCACAAAAGAAGGGAACCAAGGGAGGTTTTGCGGTAGGAGGTTTTTCTCCGGGGAAAGGATTGACAAATGATTTTATGTATGTTACTCCAGACAGTGTAAGGATATATGTTGACGAAACAGCAACCAAAGGGACCAAAGGCGGATTTGCCGTGGGTGGATTTAGCCCCGGGAAAGGTGATCCAACCGATTTTGTTCACCTAACCCCTGACAACTATTTTATTGGTCACCGGGCTGGTGATGCTATTACAACTGGTCTTTATAATTCTTTTGTCGGGTATGAAGCCGGTTTGAGTACAACAGAAGGAATAAATAATGTCTTCATAGGGCATGAATCCGGATGGTCAAACACTGTTGGTGAATATAATGTTTTTATTGGCAACAGTACCGGGAAGAGCAACACAATGGGATCTTGCAATATTATCATTGGTGATGAAGCGGGAATCTCAAATACAGAAGGTTCAGGGAATGTAATAATGGGGGATTGGGCCGGGTATGCAAATACAGAAGGGAGTCATAATGTATTTATTGGTGATGTGGCGGGATCTTCAAATAGCACAGGTTGGGACAATGTATTCATCGGACCCTATGCCGGATGGTCAAACACTGTTGGTGAATATAATGTTTTTTTGGGTTTGAGTGCCGGGGAAACGAATGATGATGGTAACTCGAATACCTTTATAGGAGCGGGAAGTGGTTATGACAATGTTTCGGGTTCTGAAAACGTCTTCATCGGTTTGTCGACCGGAGCTGCCAATACCGGGAATAACAATACATTTGTCGGATCGTATGCCGGTGAGAATAATGTATCTGGTGAAAATAATGTATTTATCGGGTATGGTGCAGGACAGGACGAAATGGGATCCGGGAAGCTACATATAAACAATAACAATATTTGCTCAGAACCATTAGTGTACGGGGAATTCAGCGCTACGGATCCCTATCTGAATATCACTGCCGCTACAGATATCACTGGTGACATGAGTGTGACAGGCAACATGGGTGTCGATGGAGATATTACAGGAACTAATATTACTGAAATATCCGATCTTAGGTGGAAGACCAATATTGGAGACTATGATAATGCTTTGATGCAGGTCACCAAACTTCGTGGAGTGACATTTAACTGGATTAATGATGGGACAAAAAGATTAAATCCCGATGAACCTCAGATCGGTCTCATTGCCCAGGAAGTTGAGAAGGTAATACCTGAGCTTGTAAGAACAGACCAGCAAGGGGACAAATCGGTCAACTATTCAAAACTGACCGTGGTTCTTCTGGAAGCCCTGAAAGAGCAGCAAAAGATGATCGAAGAGCTGCAACGGGAGGTTGAACTGCTTAAACAAAAAGATGAGAGGTAAACAGCGGGAAAATCCATTCCTGCAGATTGATTTTTCCCTTTTGATAAACAGTCCATTTTCTTCCATGAAAATAAGTGGGAAAATGCAACCCTTTTGCTCAAAATGGAGTTTAATATATATTTAGACAGTCTCTTTTTTCTTAAAGTAAAATAAATAAATCCATTAGAATAAAAAACCCAATGCCATGAAACGAATTCTACTTTTCCTGTTCACTCTTCACTGTTCACTCTTCACTCTTTTAGCCCAGGCACCGCAAGGCTTTAACTACCAGGCGGTAGCCCGTGATGACGGTGGAGAACTGTTAGTCTCACAGAATATCGAGGTAAAGATCGGCATCCGTGCGGGGAGCGAGAGCGGTACACTGGTTTGGGAGGAGACCCATGCGGTAACGACCAATGCGTTCGGACTGTTTACGCTTATGATCGGCGATCCGGAAGCCACAGCCGGCTCGGGCTCAGCAGCCACTTTCAGTGATATCGAATGGGGCACCGGGGCACACTACCTGGAAGTTTCCGTCAAGGTCGATGCCAGCTTTATACCGATGGGCACCTCGGAGCTCCTGTCCGTTCCGTTTGCCCTTTTTGCAGAAGAGGGTAACGAAGGCCCGATGGGACCTGCCGGACCGACAGGGCCGCAGGGACTGCAGGGGGATAAAGGAGACAAGGGAGATACCGGCGAGACCGGACCGCAGGGGATCCAGGGTCCCAAAGGCGATAAGGGTGATCCGGGAACAGGACTGACCAACCGGGGAACCTGGGTCAGCGGAATTGTTGTGAACGAAGGGGATTATGTGTTTGACCGCTCATCGGGTGATCCGCTGATCAATTCCATGTGGATCTTTCAGGGTACACCACCCTATACTTCTACCACACAACCCTACCTTGATCTGGCTAACTGGATAGAGTTTGAAGCACCGGCAGGACCGGAGGGTCCGGAAGGACCACAGGGACCGGCAGGACCGGAAGGGCCGAAAGGAGATACCGGGGACACCGGGCCACAGGGACCGATAGGTGCGACAGGACCAACAGGACCGACAGGGCCACAGGGTGAAACAGGACCACAGGGTCCGATCGGACCGAAAGGGATCGATTGCTGGGACCTGAACGGGAACGGGATCAATGATCCGGAAGAGGATGTGAACGATGACGGGTTCTGGAATGCAGAAGACTGCACAGGTCCGGAAGGTAATCCGGCAACAGACGACCAGGACCTGCACCTGTCAGGCGATATCCTGACCATCGATAACGGGGTAAATAACATCGACCTGTCCGGATACCTGGATAATACCGACGCACAATCCCTCCAGATGACGGGTGATGTATTGTCCATTTCGGGCGGAAGCGGCACTGTCGACCTCTCTCTCTACGGTGACGATGCCGATGCAAATCCAACCAATGAGTTCCAGAGCCTTACTTTAAGCGATCATACACTGGGACTTACCAATGATGGAACCACCGTGGACCTTTCTCCTTATCTGGATGATAGTAATCCATGGGTACTGGGGAATAAGAAAATTTATTTCAATGATGGAAATGTTGGAATTGGAACAGACAGTCCGGACAGTCATTTGGAGGTGGTGGGAAACATAACAGGAGACCCGGTAGACCCGCTCTTTGAAGTGAAAAGAAAAGATGGACAAACCGTGTTTGCCGTATATGAGGACAGCGTTAGAATTTTTGTTAATACAGAGGAAACAGGAAAAGGAACCAAGGGAGGTTTTGCCGTGGGTGGATTTGCTCCCGGTAAAGGTGTGTTCGAACAGGAATACCTCCGGGTGACTCCCGATAGTGTCCGAATCTATATCGATGAGACAATTACCGGTAAAGGAACCAAAGGAGGATTTGCTGTCGGGGGATTCAACCCGGCTACAAAATCATCCCCCGTGAGCCTGTTTCATTTAACGAAAGATAATTATTTCATTGGACATGAAAGCGGAGTTAATAACACCACAGGTCTTTATAATTCATTCTTCGGCTTTCAGAGCGGCCGTTCAAACACCACCGGAAGCAACAATGTATTCATGGGCTACCGTTCAGGATACAGTAATATGGATGCCGATAATAACGTTTTTATCGGAAATGAAAGCGGGTTCAAAACAGAAGATGGATATGGTAACGTCTATCTGGGATTCCATGCCGGACATGAAAACCAGGCAGGATATGGAAACTCGTTTGTGGGTTATGGCAGCGGATACAACAACAATGCCAATTACAACAGCTTCTTCGGATTCAGAAGTGGATACTTCAACACGACAGGGACATACAATGTGTTTCTGGGGTATTATGCCGGTTACAAAAATACAACCGGGACGGATAATATCTTTCTTGGGAACTATAGCGGCTATGGTAACACAATTGGAAATACCAATATCATGATTGGGAAATTAACCGGCAGGAGTAATACCGAAGGTTCATCCAATATCTTTATCGGTGACCAGTCCGGGCAATATAACACAACAGGAAGTTTCAATGTTATGCTGGGGTACCAGAGCGGGTATTACAATACCGTTGATGGTGTGACCGGCGATCAGGGTTCCTATAACACCATGTTGGGATACAAATCAGGATACAACAACAGACAGGGATACAACAACGTGATGGTGGGTTACCAGACCGGTTTAGGAAATACTTCAGGGAAGGAAAACGTTTTTATGGGATTTGAATCAGGCAGGTCCAATACAACCGGTGAAAGCAACGTGTTCATCGGTAACCAGAGCGGATTCAGCAATACCAACGGTGTAAACAACATGTTTATCGGCTCGCTGACCGGATACAAAAACACAGGCGGAAAATACAACATCTTCCTCGGTAACAGCAGTGGATATAACAATACATTAGGATACTATAATACCTTCCTGGGTTATTATGCAGGGTATAATAATACCTCCGGGTTTGATAACATTTTCCTTGGTAATTACTGCGGGTATGAAAACACAACAGGAAAGAACAATATTTTCATGGGGTATAAGGCAGGACAGTATAATAACGCCAACTTCAATATCTTCATCGGTGATGCCAGTGGTTACAACAATACGAATGGAGGAGTTACCGGTGACCAGGGGGCATTTAATATATTCGTAGGTTATCTGTCAGGTTTCAACAACCGTACAGGATACAACAATGTATTCATGGGATTTCAGTCCGGACAGGACAATACCTCAGGATATGATAATGTTTTCATGGGTTATAATTCCGGTAGTTCGAATACAACCGGGTATTCAAATGTGTTCATCGGTGATGAGAGCGGATTCAGCAATGAGGATGGATTTTATAATACATTTATCGGGTCCAGGAGTGGATATGGCAATACAGAGGGTCACTACAATGCATTTGTTGGCTTTCTGGCCGGTGAAAACAATACGACAGCCGATTATAACTGCTTTTTTGGGTACAGAACAGGGCGCTACAATACCACAGGTCAGTGGAATGCCTTTTATGGGTTCCAGGCAGGTTACCGTAACTCCATAGGGAATTACAATTCCTACTTCGGTCCAAACGCCGGGTTCAATAATACCGAAGGATCAAATAATACATTCCTTGGTTACTGGACCGGTTTTAATAACAAAACAGGAGCGAACAATACTTATTTGGGTTATCGGGCCGGTTATTCTGGCGCCGATGCATCCGGATCAAACAACATAATGATTGGTCCTGAAGCAGGATACGGTAATGTTCTTGGAGAAGATAATGTATTCATTGGAACACAGGCTGGCTATACAAACTCCGAAGGCCATGACAACATCGCGATCGGGAACCTGGCCGGATACAGCTTAACCACCGGAGACTACAATGTCTCTATCGGGTCAAATGCGTTGACCTCAAATAAAACCGGAAATTATAATACCGCTGTCGGGTATCAGGCAGCTGAGAATACCACTGCCCAATGGAACACCATGGTGGGTTATCTTGCCGGGAACACCAATACTACGGAAGGCAGCCAGGTTATGATTGGTTATCAGGCGGGAGAGCTGGTAACAGGTGGTTATAATACGATGGTAGGATCCCTTGCAGGCAGAGAAAGTGGTGCAGGTTCACGTAATGTATATGTCGGCCTTTGTGCCGGTCAATATGCAACCGGTGACTATAATGTATTTCTTGGCAGGTGGGCCGGGCGATATGGTGGAGCTTCCGATTACCAGCTGATCATTGAAAGTGAATACAATGGTTCGGATAATGCAAATAATGCCCTTATTTATGGGGATTTTCTTAATGATCAACTCACGTTTAATAGTACACTTGATGTTACCGGTGATGTTAACTTCGGAGATACATCTCCTATGGGTAAGTTTAATATAGGAGGTAACGGTGGGATACAGGGTGTTATGGTTGTTAATCGATTTACCGATGATGGTGTTCTTATACGGTTCAGAAAAGATGGAGGCACTGTAGGTGATATAACCGTTGCTTCAGGAGTTGTTTCATACAATGCATTTACAGGATCTCACTATGCATGGACGAATGAACAGATTGAAAAGGGCATGCTTGTTTCAATGACCGGTATGAATCATTCTCTGGAAGGAAATGACGAGGGTGAAATACTGTATGGAATTACCCAGACCAACAGAGCAAATGATCCCAATATTCTTGGAGCTTATCTATCTATTCAAAATCCCGGCCAACCATCAACCTCAAGTAATCCCCATTTAATTATGGCTGTGGGTAATGGGAATATCTGGGTTGTGGATAATGGCGAAGACTTACAGCAGGGAGATTACCTGATTTCTTCAACTGTTCCCGGGCATGCTATGAAAGATGATGGGGAATATGATATTGCCTACGTGATTGCCAGGGTTGCAGAACCTGTCCGTTGGGCAGAAGTTGATCAGCATATCGATGGGAGAAAACACAAATGCGTTTCTGTTTTCTTTGAATCGTTCACTGCAAATCACAAGGCTGAGAAATTGGAGAAGGAAATCGAAAATCTGAGAAACGAGCTTGAATTGGTAAAACAGAACAATATCTCCTCCATGAGCATGGAAGAAGATATACATGTCCTGAAAACAGAACTGGAAGTCCTGAAACAAATGATCGGGATAACGGCAGTTGACAAGATTAAAGAGTAATCACCACTTGTAACATATGGGTTTTTGAATAACGAGAAATACTAAAATGATTGATAAAATGAAATTCAGCAGAGTCTTATTCGTTATAGTATTTGGGATAATGGTACCCTGTGGATTATTGGCTCAGGAACTAAACCCGACCGTTGTCTCTACAGGAGGCAGCTACCTTTCCGCAGGTGGTTATACCCTTTCGGCAACCATCGGGGAGATTGCCGTTACAACGCTGAAATCGGCCACCCTCACGCTGACACAGGGATTCCAGCAACCCTATGATATCGGTGTGGGAATCAAGGAAACAGGGCTGGACTGGTCCATCACCGCTTACCCCAACCCGGTATCCCAGTTCCTCAACATCCGGTTCGATGTGACCGAACCGCTCGACCTGAACATGGAGATCATGGATATTGCAGGCAGGAAACAGATGATCCGGGAACTCTACTATGTGACCCGGGGAGATGTCGTGACCTTTGATCTCTCCGGTCTCAGCCGGGGTGTTTACCTGGTCAGGATCTATACACCCGACCGGCGGGTGCAAAAGACATACAAGATCCAGAAGTTTTGATGTTTTTGAGTGATACGATGACTAAGCGAAAGCCGGTTATGCAGTGGCAAGTCATCGTATCACTCTTTCCAGGTTTAATCCTTATCATTGTATTCGTACCACGAACTCCATACACTCTTACCCCCACTTAGTCGTAGTACGAAAATTCTATTCTGTAGCTTAACCGGTCAGACCGTCCGTCTATACCTGCCTCTTTTAAGTCCCATCGGCCTGCCCGGCTGGGGACGGCATGTTTTTAGAACCGTATCACTATGCTTACTCTCGGTCCGACGCGATCTATAATTGAGGGACCACATGGGTGACCGGTTTCCATAGACTCCGGTGGGATGCCTCGTGCCCTTTTTGACAAACAACCGGATTCTGTACATGAATAGTACTCTTTAAATGAAACAATTATCTCCTTAAGTGAGTAAAACATTTGATGTAGTGACGTCTATTTTCTTAAAAATAGATAACTTGTATATCTTCAATTTTTATAAAGGATTACACAATAGAAAACACAGTAAAATAACCGTAAAGACAATAGCCATGAAACGACTACTTCTTTTTCTGTTCACTGCTCACTGTTCACTGCTCACTCTCTTATCCCAAGCGCCACAAGGTTTTAACTACCAGGCAGTAGCCCGGGACGATGGAGGAGAATTGCTTGCTTCTCAATCGATCGATGTAAAGATCGGCATCCGTGCGGGGAGCGAGAGCGGCACCTTGGTATGGGAAGAGACCCATACGGTAACGACCAATGAATTCGGACTTTTTACTCTGATGATCGGTGATCCCGGTGCCCTGCAGGGATCGGGATCCGCAGCGACCTTCA
>Ga0315537_1000084_pt1 | contig 58389 bp, 43 predicted proteins | sample SalMarSW160270MG_FD_203091 | JGI IMG/M metagenome (GOLD analysis project Ga0315537, IMG submission 203091) | Salt marsh sediment microbial communities from the Plum Island Ecosystem LTER, Massachusetts, United States - Salt Marsh Sediment SW1602-70 ... | reverse complement strand
TTAACCAGGGCTTCTTTAGAACTTCCAAGTCCATACCCAAGAATAGGTTTCTCTTTTATTAATTGTAAAGCTGTTTCCCATACTTGGAACCTCATGTTTACATTATTCATACCATAATTATCCGGATCAAGATATTTTATAAGATCCGGGGAAAAATAAATTGTACAAACAATAATAATTACAGCAAAAAGTGAATATAGAATTAACCTTGATTTTGGGAACTTCCAGGCCCTTTTTATAATGATAACAGCAATAATAATGGATGAGGCTATAATTGCTGAATTGGAATTCGAGAGGTATACAAACCCAAGAGAGGCAATTGCATAAGCTAGGATATATCTACTGGGAAAATTTGACAGTTTACTGAAGACTGAATATAATAATCCGATTAATATATATGCTGCCACATAGGTGTGATGACTGTAGTTATTGACTATATACTCCAAATTATTGATAGAATCTCCTAAGAAATTATTGAAAATTAATTTGGTTGAAAGTATCAGCATTAAAATTATTCCTCCAAACACAATTCCGTTAAAAAAGTACCTCACTTTGTTAATTGTCATTCTATTAAAAATGAAAATCAGGGGAATCAGGAAAAATGATAAATCCGTTTCAATTTCCTTCAAGCCCAAATCAATATTATCGCTATAAATAAGAGAGAAAAGTTCAAATACAAAGAATAATAGTAATATGATAATGCCGGAAGAAAGGTTTGGTTTTTGTTTTGCCTTGGATAATATAATGATTGATAATTGTATAAGAATGAATACTGCAGCAATATATGGAACATACCTGACTGGTAAACAGGCAAAAAAACCAATAAACCCAAAGCTTAGCTTATCTATATTTATGATATTTCTATGTGGATCCCTGATCATCAGCTTTGAATATTAATATACTGAGTACTATGAAGAACAGAAAACCATGAGTTATCATAAAAGGACCAATGAATGCTGTATTAAGTAAGTATATATATATAAAAACAATTCCAAAAAATTTACTTGGAATATCAAGTTGAGCAAGGAACTTCAGAAAGAAGCTAATTATTATTGAGTGTAACAATACACCAAACCATCCAAGACTAATATACCCATCTACAATAACCCCAACATTTGCATTTGAACCAGGATTCCCCATAATAATTTCACCAATATATCTTGATAAATTGAGTTCATAAGGATACTCAATTAGAAACCTCAAAAAAGTGTGGGAGTAGAAAGTGAAATTATCATTAAAAAAAGAATAATAAACTGCTTCAAGTCGGGGGGGGGTGAAGAAGATTCTTCTGATAAATAAATCGGTTAGAATGGTGCTGTTCAATATATAGTACTCGAGTATCCCTAAAACAGAAAAAAACCCGCAACCAAAGGTAAAAAGGTAAATTTTCCCCCTGTAATTTTCAACAAAATAAAACACCAGTACACATATAACTCCAAAGAATATGCTTTTTACTGCTCCACTTGCTAGAAATATGAATAATATTAAAATTATTATAACCAGTGTGTGGAATTTGTTTTTTTTTATCAAACTAACCACGAGTAAAAATGGCAATAACACTCTTGCCAGTGGCATTGTTAGATACCCTATGGCAGTTGGATAATCTAGGTTTCTAAACATCTCCCGGGTGACATAGATATTTTTTAATAATAGGTTGTCAGAGCTAATGAAACGAATAAAAGTTAAGTAAGGAAGTGTCAATATGATTGATAGAAAAAGCAACAAATTGAATGTATTCTTACTTTCCAGTAATTCTAGTTTCGGAACTTTTATCCCTGGAACCTTTAATTTATTAAAAATTAGCAAAATGGATAGGAAAACCATATAGCCAAGCACTGGTGGGAAAAATCCTGAAGATTGACAGAAATAAATCAAGTTTGGGAAAAGAAGGAACATCAGACAGATATACCAGATGCTTTCGAATAATCCATTCTTCAGGTTTATGCCTAGAAATGTAAAAAATATAGCAATAAATAAGGATAAAATAATATTAAGGATATTGGGATTACTATCAAATCCCATATACCCAAAGGCTGGGATAATTACTAAAGGATAACAGAGATTTAGGATAATATAATATCCGATAATCACCACAATTAATTGTATCTTATCTCTTTCAATCACTATTCTTTAGTAATTTGATAGAATTATTGTATTTCTTTAATGAGATAAAAATTATTATTAAATAAACCAGGTAAGCAAGACAAACCATTAGGTTATATGCTCTAAGATAGCTATCTATATCTTTAAAGGGAATCAAAAACAGACTAATTATTAATAAGAATTTAAAATACTCCCATATAGAATTTAGCCTAATTTTATTTAAGCCAATTAATATTTGCCCCAAGGGCGATGCTATAAACATTATACCTGTGCTAACAAGCAAATAGCTTGAATATCTAGCTGAAACTACCCATTGGGATCCGAAGAATAATTTAAATATATCCTCTCCCAGAAAAAAGAATATCAAAAGATAAGGGACTATGATTATAATCGAAATAATAAAATACAACTTTATTATTGAATTAAAAGTCACAAACTTATTAAAAGACTCAGCAGATCTTTGTAGCAGAACCTGTCCTAATGAAACACCCATTATAGCTGAAGGAATTATTAGAACTCTTTGAGTAAGCTCCATAAAACCAACATCTTGAATGTTAAATTTTGATAATACCTGAAAAGTTAAAGCGGAAAGAACAAATGTATTTAGTAAATTAGATATTAATGAATACTTAGGAAAATCTGAATGTAGCTTTAGAATTGCAATTCCCCTATTGAATTTTACCCGCGAATATGATTTAAGGTATTTAAGCAGTTCATAAGAAAATGAAGCAGCATGCAGAAGACTACAAAGATTCCCGATAATATCACCCAATACAAGACCATAGTGTTTTTTTAGAATCCCGAAGGATATTTGACTCCCACCCTCAAAGAGTCTTCGAAGTATTTTATTACTTGATACTCTATTCATTTTCTTTCTGAAAATAAAAAGGAAATGAAGAGTAATAGTTATTGAATAGAAATATGCGGTTAATGGGAAAAGGTATAAGACATAAGATCTATTTTGGGGGATATTAAATATTTCAATCCAAAAGTCGTTGAAGATTAAGATGATAGATTCAGTAATTATTAAAAATAATGTAGTAATAATAAATATCATTGAAGTCAAACTATATGCTTCTAGTTTAGTTTTTGATAATACAATAGCACGTTCATATCTAAATGTTATAAGGACTGAAAAGAGACTCACTAATCTGAAGTATATGTCATAAATTCCGAATTCTTCAGGCGCAAACTGTCTCTTTAAAATAGGTTGCAGTAATATTGGAATTGTCTGGGCAATTAATACTCCGGATGTTAAGATCGAGATATCCTTAAGGACTGATATTATAAGTGGATTCTTAAGCTTTAATTTGTAATTCATTAGGTATTTTGTAATAATATCCAACAAGTATTGTGTCAAATATCAAAAGTCGGATTAAGTCGATAGAGAATTTTGTAACTGCCTAAATCCAATGCTGTACCTGTTTTAAAATTTAATTAAAACCTGTTGTAGCATTACCCCAATCTTAAATTGGCATGGTCCATTTCTTTTCAAAGTTCACCAGAACCTGTTCATCTGCTTCAATCGTGGTAGCAGGATAATTCCACATTATATCTATTGTAAATTCCTTTTTTCCTTTCAAGACAACCTACCTGGGTAAGTTTCTGACCAGTTAAACAATTCAGAGTTAGGTTACGTCCTGATGAAACAACAATTTTTATTACTTCAAAGAAAGTTGAGTCACTTAAATTTATGAATAAAGTGGTGATTTTACTAATTTCTTACCATAAAATCAATTACCATCAATCTATAGTTGTAAATGGGAAATAAACGTGTTGGTTTTTTAGCAAACCTGTCTGCCGACAGGCAAGATAAGAATGTAGTTATTTTAGCAAACAACGATGCAGGTTTTTTAAAATCATCTCCACTTTTTCCACTTTAAATGAATAACTGTTTTTTATCGGAGATTCAAGAAATGGATGAAAGCAGTCAATAACGTCAAAGTATGGTTCTTCTTTTTCGGTAAATTTATGAAAATTCAAATTGTGTTTTTCCATTGCCATGGACAGAGTCTATAGTACATTTATCTCATAAATAAGATTCAATACATTTCGAAATTCATTTTTCTTTTTAACTCTAAATAAGTAATCCAGTTTGTTTACAGTTACTGCTTTGAGGCCAATAGACTTTTTTGGTGGATTCTTCTTCTCAACGAATATCACTTCAAAAAGAGAATCTTACCACCTAAATCCTCTTCTACATATTCCATTTTTGCATGGATCTCTCTTGAAATAAAGAATCAGAGTTATGAAATCCCCATAACAATCCTTTACCGGTTCCGTCCAACTCAATTTTATCACTAATTGAGCCCCACTTTTTACCTGTTTCCTTGGAATAATATATTGCCTTTCATACCTTTATATAAGATATTTATACGCTCAATTAGCTATAAAATTTTTTACGGTAATTACAAGAAAATGGTTAAATAAAAACTTTTTTGATACAGTTTTAAACAAGTAAATATGTCATTAAAAATCGCCTTAGTTACGAACAATTCTCCCCGTCATAAACATTTCATTGTAGAACTTAATAAGATGCTTAATGTAAAGTGCATCATTATTCCTTCTCAAAAGTCAACTGGCAGAGGTATCAGACACAAAATAAAACAATACGGAATTATATGGGTCCTACTCAAAATAATATCTACCTTATACGTGAAATGGAGTAAATCATCTTACCTGAACTTATTAAAAAGAACAGAGAATGTTTTTTTTAATTCTTCATTTAAAGAGTTTAATGAAATAGATCCTGCAAGAATACATCGACTAGAAACAGTAAATAGCAAAGTTGCCATTGACCTAATAAGAAATAACCAAATTGATGTAATATGCTTTTTAGGTGGCGATATTGCCAGAAAGAATTTTATTAATTCAGCAAGAATAGCATGCTTAAATATACATAGTGGTTTATCACCATTTTATAATGGAAGTAATTCTGCGCAATGGACTTTTGCTGACTTTCGACCAAATTTTTGCGGAGTAACTTTAATGCGCATGAATGAACGAATAGACGGCGGAAATATTATTTCACATTATTTACCCGAAATTACCTCCAAGGATGATGTTAGTACATTATTTTGTAAAGGAATCAATGGTGGTATACAATTAATTTTGGATGAAATAAAAAACATCAATAATGGTGATGTTTTTAGTGGGATCCGTCAGAATAGATGTTTTAAATACACAAGAGGAATGGATTGGGTCATTTATCATGATCTTAGGCTGAATTTATTTCATAAGAGTGGAAGAATAAAATTATACAATAGGAAAGAAAAAATATTTACGTATGCTGATATTACAGATGAAAACTTCCCTTTTTCAAAAATACTTGACTATATATTAAATAATAAATAATGATACTTGACAATATTCTTTACAGTACAATCCAGCATATACCGCTCATCAAAAATGCAGCCAAAGAAAAGAAAAGTTTGCGCATAGTTTATTATCACCGTGTAAATATCAAAAAAGCCAAATACCATTTCAAAAATGAAATGAACCTGAATGTCTTTAAAAAACAATTAGACTATTTTTCATCTAAGTATAAAATAATTACACTTTCAGAGGCTATTATTAGATCCCAAAACAATGAGGACCTGAGTGAATACCTATGCATCACTTTTGATGATGGCTTTTCAGAATGCTACACCGTTATTTTTCCTGAACTTAAAAAAAGAAATATAAAAGCTACTTTTTTATTAATAGAAGACACGCTTAATAATAAAGATTTGATGTGGCGTAATAAATTACTTTACATTCAAAACACAATAAATGATAATTGCAGAAAGAAAATTATAAATGATTACATGGATGAATATAAAGAAAATTGTGATCACACCAAATCCCTAATTGAAATAAGTAATCTATGGAAAATGTCCGAAAAGGAAGATAAAGCTAATTTCTTCTTTGAAAATTCTAAAATTGGAAAATTGAAAGATATTTTGTTCAAGGAAAAACCATACCTGGAAGATAAACAAATATTTGAACTATTAGAGGATAATCAAGAGATAGGTTCTCACACAAAATCTCATCCTTTTTGTGATCATCTTAGTCCTGAAGAAATCAACCAAGAAATTATTGAGTCTGTTCAGAGATTGAATAATAGATATGGAGTTAAAATATCGGTTTTATCATATCCATTTGGAAATAGACCGGATTCTGCGATTGAGAAATATATACTAGACAATACTGAATTAAAATCACTTTTAGGCATAAGAGATAGCCTATCAAATCATTCGAACATAGCTAACTGGGAAAGAGTTGGGATGGAAAAAGATTATAAGAGAAGTATGGTTAGTTTCTATTTTAAATCTTTGATTAGGAGAGCTTAGAAATTCCTTTGTATGCAAAATCCGGACATACTGAGCACATAATTCCGGAAATGGCTGTGCACCTTAAACTGAAATGTAGACATCACCATATCAAATTAAAACTAATAATCTTTCGAGGATGATTTTCTCAATCTTGAAGGTTGAGAAAATCACCTCTTAGTTAGCGTTTGCACAATCTAATCTATACTACCGTTGAAGGACTGCTCCCTCTTTTATCCTTATGAGCCTATTAAACTTTGCCTTAAATCAGTCCACTTTTATCTGAAGTTAAACTATCTGCCTGAGCTAACATTGAAGTAGAAGTGCATAGTATTAAACCCATCAATAGTGCTATTTTCTTCATACTTTCATTTTTTATACAGATTAGCAATAGTCTACGATCATTTTTTTACATCTAATTCCTCCAGAACTAAAGAAGTGATGTTCTGGCTGTTATTTGAAGCAAATACTACGGATCCTTTACTTATATCGAGGATGTATGTAAATCCATCCCGGATTGCAACGTTATTTATAGCTTTTTGAATTTTATCATAAATTGGTTGCAATAACTCATAGTTCCGTTGTTGTAATTGTTGTGAGGCATTTTGCTGAAAATTGTAAATTTTTTCCTTCATTTCTAAAATCTCAGATTCTTTAGTTTTCTTAATCAGTTCAGAATAGGTTCCTTGTTTTTTTTCAAAATCATTTTCAAGATTATTTAATTCAACCTGCATATTTTCTAACATCCCTTCAAGCTCTTTCGTGTCATTCTCTAATAATAATTGGGCACTATCACTCTCTGGCAAGGCAGAAATTATCTCTACGACATTTACGTGACCAATTTTAAGCTGATCCTGAGTGAATCCATTTGGACCACCAAGCAGAAGTACAAAACTGAACAGATATGTTAAAATCCGTCTCATATGATTTAAATTTTAAGTAAACTCAGGTTTAGGTATGTATATAAAATTAAATTGTTCTGAAGCGAATTCCAAATTATATAAGTTAAAAAAACCTAATTATGCTTTAAGGAAATTCCGATTGTACCTAAAGGGGCAATACTATGTAAATGTCAGGGTAAACGAAAAAACTGTCTTGACTGTGATGGGAAAGGGTATTATTTCCCATAAGGGTTAGTCAATTGTTATTTTCTTTATCGAGCTATTGCCATAAGATTTCTTTTTCCCAGTTGGCAGGAAACCCCATTGCGCCAGGATCTATATTACTGTATTTTGCTAAAAGTGCTTTAAAATCAGATAAAATAGAGTTATTTTCATTAATGCTATTTAGGATATACATTATCATTGATAGTACATAGTAATTTGAATTTTTCAAATAGTACGGCATTTAAATTTACTGGTTTGTTGTTTTATTACAATAATATAGTATAAAATGAAATAGTCGGTTTATTATACAAAATTACTTCAATCACATATTAAATCCAAAAGGGACTTTTTGGGTGAGACAATTGCAGTTGCGAGCTGACCGCACAAAAAAAGCTCCTGGAAACCTGACATGGATCACTTTGTTTAACGATCTTTTTCCAGGAGCTTTTGGAGATGCAATTAAGAACTAACGGTCGGCAGTATGGTAAGTTGTTATTTTTTATCAAGTTAACATCGTTTAAAATTATATACACCATTTCGTTTATTTGATAACGAAAATAATCCGGATTTAAGAATCGAGCGAGGAAACAGAATAGGAGCCGGTGGCCATATAGCCAATGTCCCTCCAGGTTTCAGAACGCGATGCATTTCGGTTAATACCCGGGTTAATGTCAACATTGGTGCAGGAATTACACCAAATAAAATAACCGTATTAAAACTTTCAGTATCTAAGTTTGTATTCATTACATCACCTTTGACCACACTAACATTTTGTAACTTAGTAGCTTGTACTTTCCTGGATACTTCGTCGACTGATTCTGATAAAATGTCCATCGCAATTAAAGAGCCTTGATCACCAATAAACCCGGCTGCCGGTATCGTAAAAAACCCTGTTCCGCAACCAATTTCTAATACAGTCTGTCCGTTCAGATTGTCGACTCCCTGAAGTATCTTTTGGGGACCAAAGAATCTATACCTAAATCTACTCTCCATTGCTGATGCCAATAATTTAATTGACAACTTTCCAATTTTTGTCTTTGCAAATGTTTCAGTAGTCATTTTTTCTCTCCTGATATAAATCTATTGTCCTAGATTCCTCGTTCTTAACAATTAACCATAACCGCATATCTGCCATATAGCATTTATTTATGTAAATAGGTACGGTTTTTGGCATTTATTTAAATAAAGTGCCATGGTTGGTTTATCGTATAAATTTACTGTAATCAAAAGTCAATTCCAAGAAAATAGTTAAAAGGTAAATATCTGGATATGAGAACAAGGTGGTCCTGTTTGATAAGAACAATTTATTTTCAACCGGGATTAAATTAGCTCACTACTCCTCATTATTGCTAAAATAGAGCCATTATTATGGTAAAAATAGGAGGGAGGTAATTTCGGTCGGAATGTGACTTTCCTTATTTGCTGATTTCTGCCGGAGTAAGCAGTGAATTCGAACACATGATTCTTTCCAATTGAAGTTCAAGCTTTTCATTGGAGGATGTATCATATAACTCTTTTTCGATTAGCAGGCAGGTGAATGAATTACAAGCTGTCTCAAGGGCATTGCTGATTCCCACACATTGATAAAATGGACCTGAAAAGGATTTGGAAATGTTCATAAACAATACGATACGTGCTTCAAACATATCGGTATAGCTGGCTTCATCGCTAATTTCCAGTTTGAGGGTATGCGGATCCAACGGTTTTGCAGAACCGGCGTAGGATATTTTAGCAAAATTCAGTTCAATGCGTGAATCATCGTACCAGGTCATCTCAGCCCGGACCACTTCCATGCTGGCGTTTGGGTAAAAGAAGTAGTATTGTCCGGCAAACCGGTTCACCAGCTTAAACCAGATATGAAGATCATCCAACGTGTTAGGAGTAAATGTTTCCGTTACCATTACCTGGTTCATCAGGTAAAAGGCAATCCGGGGATCCGTCTCGCTCTTGATCTTTTTATTCAGTGACTTCTTGTCATGCACCCTTTCAAACAGGATCTTGCCAGCTGCTGGAATCCCATCCCGCTTAATGGTACTGTAGGTTCCCAAAAGAATAGGTCTGCCGGTTTTTTTGGTACCGGAAAACAGACAGACGAGTTTTTGTACCGGTGTTACTTCTCCAGTCTTTTCCATCATCATGAAGGTGTAATTTTCAATCACATGGCATGTACCCTCCCAGTGTTCGTATAACCTGTAATCCATGATCACCCGGTTCATGTTGGTTATTTTTACGATCGCTTTCCCCACAGTTTGCCGTAAAAAAGCATAATAATACATGATGTAGTATAGCGTGCTTTCATCCCTGGATTTCCTGATCTCTCTCTTTTGCGGCATTAACGAATCGGTGTCTTCATCATACATCAGCCCGAACTCTTTCAGAAGAAGATGGTATAGTTCTTCCCGGGTCAGCTTCTCAATTACCGTTTGAGGGTAACGGTTGAAGTTTTTTGCTTTGCTCAATGAGGTATAATTTATCCTCTGTTCAACGGCACATTGAGGGATTTTATGTTCTTTCAGGTATCCCAGAATTTTATCGATTCTCTCCGCGTAGACTTTAGCACTGTAAGTGGTCATGATTACTCCTTATGTATTTATATCAAATATATGAAATTCAAACGAATAATCAGAAAATTTCTGAATTTTTCTGATATAATATATTTCTCTTTTTCAGATGCTTTAATTCGGGTTCCCGATTCCGTAATTTTATGAGGTAAATATGCAATTCATGAGGCCGGAGAATAGCTGAGTGCCTCATTCATCATATATAACCTTTAATCTATTTCATTATTCATATTAACCCTTAAAAATTATGAGAAAATTACTTTTCATCTGTTTTCTGAAGATGCTGTTTCTTACGCAGCTTGCCATTGCGCAGCAGACCGTTACCGGAACGGTTACATCTGCTGCGGATGGAGAGCCCTTACCCGGTGTGAATATCACCGTTAAGGGTACAACTACGGGTACCATTACGGATGTTAACGGGAGTTACTCGATTACAGTAGATGATCCGGAAGCCACGCTGGTTTTTTCTTTTGTCGGGTACATTTCCTTTGAAACCGTAGCAGGTACCAGAACAACATTGGATGTTGCATTAGAAGAGGGATCTGAATATCTTGACGAGATTGTGGTCATTGGATACGGGGAGACACAACGAAAAGCCTTTACAGGATCCCTGACTTCTGTGGATGTTACAGAAATTGCAAATGTGCCGCAACAGAGCACTGTAGACCTGATGCAAGGCCGGGCTGCCGGAGTTCTGATAACAGAATCTGACGGACAACCTGGGAGTTCTGCAGAAGCTTTGATTAGAGGCCTGGGTTCTTTCAGAGGATCTCCTCCTTTGTATGTTATCGATGGAATACCAGCTTCCAATTTCAATTCGTTCAATCCATCGGACATCCAATCGATTTCAGTCCTGAAAGATGCTGCAGCAACCTCTATTTATGGATCAAGGGCAGCCGCCGGTGTAATCCTGATCACTACAAAAAGAGGAAAAGCCGGAAAGACGAAGTTTGACTTCAGTGCTCAGTATGGAACTACAAGTATTGAGAATCCTAAGGACTTCCGGTTGCTGAATGCCGATGAATACATCGAATATTACAGGGAGGCTGCAATAAATGGAGGATTGGATCCCGATAATGTAGCCAGTGGTGCATATTATCTGCCATTGGATGGTGACTATTACAATACCGACTGGTATGATGAAGTTACCCGAAATGGAGCAGTTCAGAGCTATGAACTCTCAGCAAACGGTGGTTCTGATAAGACAACTTTCTACATTTCGTTCGGACATTTTAATGAAACAGGAGTCGTTATCGGAACCGATTTCAAAAGAACCACCGGGCGGGCAAATTTCACGCACAACGTAAACGATAAACTGAATTTCGATTTGAGAGTATTCGGTTCTGTAAACCATGAAAATTATGTGGATGGAACCGGCCGGTCAGGTAATTTCTCCGGTCATTTCAATCCATCACCCCTGGAATCTCCTTACGCGGATGAAAATACACCGTTGCAGTATAACGGGTTGGGATATAATTTTGATATTCCCAGCAATGCAAACCACAACCCGGTGGCCAGTGCTAATATTAATGAGAACTGGTTTGATGAGTACAGGACATTACCGTCTTTACGTATTAATTACTCACCCATTCAGAATCTGACGCTGTGGGGATCTGTTTCCTATGATTTCAGGTATTACAAAAGTAAAGAAGCGATGTCGAAATACCTGCTGGCCGAAACCCAGGGTGGGGAAACAGAACAACAGTGGCGACAGAACCTGACATCAAATTACAATGCTGTTGCTGAGTATACGTATAATATTAATGACAATCATAGTGTCAAAGTCCTGGCCGGAGCAGAATCTTATAAGTATGAAGCAGAGGAATCCGTGGCCGGTTCACAGACATTCGGGACTGATGCCATTAACAATTTTGCTGCGGGTCAGGTGACATCCGTTGGACAGCTTGGTTATGATTATTATGGTAATACCCTGGTTTCCATTTTTACCCGCGCAGACTACACGTTTAGCAATAAGTTGTTTGTTCATGGTTCTTACAGGAGGGATGGTTCTTCCCGTTTCGGAGAAGGAAACAGATGGGGTAATTTTTACGCCTTTGGTGCAGGGTATACGCTGAGTGAAGAATCCTTTATTCAGAATATTGAGGCGATCTCAAACCTGAAGGTAAAAGCCAGTTACGGAGTTACCGGTAATCCCAATTCCGGTGATTTTGAGTGGAGAAATACCTATGGCCCGGGAGGCGCCTATAACCTTCCGGGAGCAGCAAATCCCGGTTCTGTCATTGATAACCCGGGCAATCCAACCCTGAAATGGGAGCAGAGCGGACAGACCAATATCGGGCTTGATTTCGGATTGTTCAATGAGCGAATATCCGGAACCGTGGAATATTATGATATTCGTTCTATAGATCTTATAACAAACCGGCCCATTTCTATGACATCAGGGTATACCGATATCATTGACAACGTTGCCGAGATTAAGAACAACGGTGTGGAAGTGACAATTAATACTGTCAATGTTCAGCGGGGTGATCTTACCTGGACAACTTCGATCAACTTTACAAAGAACAATAACGAGGTTGTATCACTGGCAGGTGCGTCAGATACACTTATTTTAAGTAACCGGGTTGTCCACATCAAAGGCCAGCCTGCTTACCAGTGGTTTATGCCCTCTTATGCAGGAGTTGATCCGGCGACAGGTGCACCAATGTACTATACAGAGACCGGAGAAACCACTTTCGATTATAACAACGCGGAAATAAAGGTACAGGGCACCAATCCCATCTATTCTCCTGATTTCTATGGCGGAATCAACAATACCGTCAGCTATAAAGGGTTTACGCTTTCATTCCTTATATATTATAAATACGGAGGAGAGATTTACCGGGATCTGTTGAATGACATGTCGCTGAATGGAGGCGCCTCCGGTGCATCCAACCAGGCAGCTTCTGAAATGGACTATTGGAAACAGCCCGGAGACATTACCGATATTCCCAAGCTGGATGTTAATTATGTTGACCCGGGACCTACAGACCGGTGGTTGGAAGATGCATCCTATATCCGCCTCAGGAATATCAGCTTATCCTATACCATCCCAGCCAAGATTACTTCACGCCTAAGGATGAACAGCCTTTCTGTGTACATAAGGGGTGTCAACCTGCTGACGTTCACAGCATACAATGGTTTGAATGTAACCGTTGGAGATACTGAAAGTGTTGGCGATTATCCTACACCAAGGACGATTACATTTGGAATAAATGCATCATTTTAAATTTTTTGGATCATGAAAAAGACAATCCTTATACTTATAGCTATTGTGGGAATCAGTTATTCCTGCGAAGACTTTCTTGACTTTCAACCGAAAACACTCCTTACTCCCGAGGCTGCATTGTACAGCGAGGAGGATGTGGTTCAGGCTTTGAATGGTGTTTATTCCTCACTGCAAAAAGCAGGCTATTTCGGTACAGAATTCTGGGTAATTGCAGATGCAGCTACGGATAACGGACAGATACCGGCTGACAGGGAATCTGCCGGATCGAATGCTGACCGGCTTCCCTATGCTTATACCCTTGACCTTACAGCAGTAAATACGGCCAATGAGTTTTGGAGAGATGGGTATTTCACCATCGCCAGTGTGAATAATATCCTGGAGAGGCTGGATGCTGTTTCATTTGATGACGATTTCGAGAATCGTGTAAAAGCTGAATGCCTGACGATTAGAGCCATGACCCATTTCGACATGACGAAACTTTTTGCACAGGATTACAACTTTACTGCCGATCAGAGCCACTTCGCTGTACCTTACATGAAGAAGTCTGTTCCGGGGACAGATCCGGGTAGAAATACAATGGCTGAAGTATTTGAATATGCGTTTGAAGACATAAATACGGCCATTACATTACTGTCAGACAGTGATGGATCTGAGATCTCCGGTTACAGGGGAGGAGACGATATCTTTTTCGTCTCTTATTATATGGCTGTTGGTATCCGGGCCAGGATGTATTTTTATATGGGTGATTATACAAATGCCCTGGCTGACTCTGACGAAGTATTGACCGGACCCTTCAGCCTTTCAACGTATACCACGGTCCAGTATGAACCCACGGGATTTGAAGGCCTTCCTGCTACATTCCTGGATGAATGGTACAGGCTGGCACCGGTTGCAGAAAGTGAGGCCATTTTTCAACTCGAAACAGATGAAGATGACGGTGATTTTGCGAACCGGTCGCTCATCGATATTTATTTGTGTAATGATGGGAATGGTGCGCACGGTGTATCCCAGGGATTGCTTGATCTCTATGAACCGGCTGACCTGAGAAATTACTGGTTTGTTGATGAACCGCAAACACCGGCCCCGGATCGCCATGTATATAAATATCCTGGAGCTCTTGGAATCAACGCAGATGCTCATGCACTGCCCATCATGAGATTATCTGAATTTATCCTGATGTCAGCCGAATGTGAGGCAAGGAAAGGTGCAAGCGGTGAGGCGAGAGCATTAAATCTGGTGAATCAGATAACTGCCAGGGCTAACGCAACAGCAATTGTCTCTTCCGGAGCTGCCCTTGTTGAGGATATCATAACCGAAAGAAGGAAAGAGCTTCCCTTTGAAGCAAACCGGCTGTTTGACCTGAAGAGATTGCAGAGAGGGTGGACACGAACCGATTGTACTCTTACCAATGGTAATTGTACGCTTACCTATCCATCCAACCTGTATGCATGGCCTATTCCGATCGATGAACTCAATGCGAATCCGACTATCCGGAAACAACAAAATCCTGGGTATTAATGTTAACTGAAAAAGCAATTGATATGAAAAGAATAAAGATATATCTGACAATACTACTGTTTGCAGTAGTAACAGTGTCCTGTTTCGAGGAGAATGAATTCGTTATTCCCGCTAAGTTCACCTGGGTTGGATTTGAGAAGAGTGAATTCGCCATAGCAGAAGATGGAGGTGAGGGAGTCCAGGTAACCCTGCTGATCTCCTCCAAACCGGTTTCAAGTGCCGTAACCATTACATATTCTGTAACCTCAGCTAATGCAACAGAGGGCGTGGATTACAGCCTGCCTGCAGGAAGTGGAACAGCCACAATCTCAGCAGGAGCAGCTTCAACTAATGTTACACTCATAGAGTCTGCACTTAATAATGGAAATGTTACGGGTGACCGGACAGTTGTGTTTACAATAACAGATGCGGCTGGATATATTCTCGGTTCACCTGATGACAAGTTTGGTATTTCAGTAACCGTGGTGTTGCAGGAAGATGACTTTACAACCTTTGGGTATACTAGTTTTGAAGATGTGGATCTTACCGGACTCAGCTCTGATTATACCAAAGCTGGCACAGTGGAAATGGTGAATAATCCTGGTGAAGCCCCGGTGGATTTTATCGCTACCGGTAACGAGCTAGGATTTGATTCATCCATGCTGCCTGATAAAACAGGAGATGCAGGATCAGAGCCTATCGGAGTCAATGATGGATCACACGTTGGAGTTACCTACCCCTTTGGTAACCAGGGATATAGCGCAGAGGATATCGATGGTGCAATTGAGATTGTATTTGATGAAGTGACCATCCCCGACGGAACGACATTTCTCAGGCTCGATATCGAAGCCTACTTCAATGATGGAGGCGACTGGGAAGAGGAAGATAATGGAATTGAGCTGATCTGGAGAACCATTGACGGGGATGAATCAGTGATCAATGTCCGCAGTCCCGGAGATCTGGATGATGAGGTATGGGATATGGATGGTAATCCTATTCCCCTGAATACCTGGTTACATTTCAAAGGTCGTGTAATTAATTCCGTAAAAACTGGAAGACCGGTATTACGTATAGAGAATGATAATAATGCTGACCTGATCATGGTTGATATGATTGAAGTTAAGGGCTTCTAGTGGATTCATGAAAATACCAGATTATAGACTTTTATTTAATTTTTCATAGAGCTAAGTTTAGGTTAATGAAAAGAAGTTGCACTTTTTCCGGAAAGTGCAACTTCCTCCCGGGGTAATATAATGCTGTATTATGTTACCAAAGGAGAGAATGTATACAATACATACTATAAAGATTTTCATATGAGAGAATTATTATCCATTTCTAACAGGGTATTAAATTCTGAACCATCCTCGACGGTAGGCATTGCCGATATTGCAACAGGATTAAAAGAAAATGGAGAACAGGTATTCGATTTTTCAGCTGCCAGGGCATTCGAACCGACACCTGCCTATATTATAGATGAAGCGGTTAGGGCTATGAGGGCAGGTGATACACACCAGACCATGGCCAAGGGCACCAGTGAATACAGAAATGCAATTGCTGTCAAACTGAAGCGGGAGAATGGTATTATTGCTGATCCTGAAAAAGAGATCATTGCTACAATGGGTGTGAAGCAGGGACTGACCATAAGTTTTCTGACACTCATCAATCCCGGGGATGAAGTGATCGTAGAAGATCCTTGTTTCCCCAGCTATAAGCAGCTTATACATTATCTTGGTGGTATTCCCAAAGCAGTCCCATTAAGGGCTGAGAACAATTTCAGATGGGATAAAGAGGAACTTGAGCATTCGATTTCTCCGAAAACAAAAGCTATTCTTTTGAATTCCCCTCAAAATCCAACAGGGGTAGTGCATACTCAGCAGGATCTTCAAATGATCGCTGATGTAGCCATTAAACAGAACCTCTATGTTCTTTCCGATGAGGTATATGAAAGTATTCCCTGGGAAGGGAGGAAACATTTCAATATATGTAAACTGGATGGAATGATGGAGAGAACGGTTACGCTTACCAGCCTGACAAAAAGCTATTCCATGGGAGGGTGGAGAATCGGTTATGTTTATGGTCCTGAAAATATCATTTCATCCCTGTATAAACTGCAGCAACATCTGATCACCAGCTGCAATTCCTTTGTACAGGCAGCCGCTGCTCTGGCATTTAAAGAACCTCCAAGGGATGAAGTACTCGATTATTGGAAACAATGGGAAGAAAAAACCCGGTATGTATCTACCGAGTTAAATGCGATCGATGGTATTAACTGTCCCATGCCGGAAGGTGCCTTCTTCGTGTGGGCGGATATCAAATCACTCGGAATCTCATCCAAAGAGTTCGTTGAAAAATTGTTAAAGGATGAAAAGGTCGCCCTGGTGCACGGATCTTCGTTCGGTAATAACGGTGAGGGATATTTCAGGATGACATGCTCAAAGACACAGGATGATAATGTTGAGGGATTAAAACGGATCCGTCAATTCATAGAAAAAATCACCTGAAATAAATTTGGTCTTTAAGGTATATCTGTTTTCTCTTTCTCTGGTTTACATATGGCAAAATATCCTTATTTTGAAGAGCCGGTTAAACCGGTTGCCCAATATCAGTTATTTAATAAACAATTGAATTATGAAATCACTGAAAATCAAAATTTTAACAATTTCCATTCTGTTTGCCTTTATTGTTTTGGGTTGTGTTAATAAAGAATCAAGAGTAAGCACCCGGGAAGACAGGGCCGAACTATTCGACTACATCATTGAAAAAACCGGGGAGCGTGAAGCGTTTTCTCCCATTAAGAATCAGAACCTGAAGTACGACCCGATTGAAGAGATGATGAAGTTCAGGGAGGAAATGATCGCTGCAGACACGGATGAAGCGCTGTTTGATGTACTGATTAAAATTAGCAATGCACGCCGCGACAGACACTTGAGCATCAGCCCGGTAGAGGGTGGTATTCAGGTTAATGATTCATTAAACAGGTATGCTCCCCTGATTTTCAGGGTCGATTTTTCAACACCCTTAGAATATTTCTTTTTCGTTGGTGATAAATCGATTAATATAGCAAGCTATTGTGACGGTCTGGTTCCTGAAATCGGTGATAAACTTTTAGCAGTGAATGGAGAGCCAATGGATGAATATTTTATGCAAATGCAGCCCTATATCCGTTACTCATCTGTTAATGGACTCTGGTTAAAACTTGCCGAAGCCCTGAACCAGCAGAATTGTATGCTACCATTGACAATGGGTAATGAGAACATTACTTTTTCCCTGGAAAAGATCAATGGCAATATGTATGACATCACTCTTCCATACCTGCATCCTGAAAGCATTACCTGGGAGGATCACTACAAAGAACACGGTGAGCCCCGGTACCCGGGATTTGAAATGCTCTATTCAGTTCAGACCTACGATCTCTATATTTCTGAAGGAAAGGATATTTTATTATTCGACTGGTATGGATTCGATGAGGATCTTGTGAAGGATATGGATCGCCTGGTTGAATATGCAGCTGAAAACAATATGTTGGATTATCCGCTTATCTGGGATGGAACCAGAAGCAGGGGAGGGTCAAAAGGTGCTTATGCTATTCAGCGACTTTTTTCCAAACCTTTCAAAACTACATTTGGTAATGTCAGGATCAGTGACGTTATCCCACTGTTTATAGCTAATCGTGAAGAGGTGTTTAAAAGGAGAAGTGGAATGCTGGATGCCGGTGTTAGTGAAACGATCGATGATGGATCATGGTTAATGGATTGGCTTAGAACGGATGTTCAGCAGGCTATTGATAATGGCGATGAATATTCAAACAATGTGCCTTTTAAGCTGGCACATCTGCCAAAGGATTCTGACGGAATCCTGGAACCTGCTGAGCTGCATTTTTCCGGCCCGGTAGTCTGTTTTTTCGGACCACACGGAGGATCTCACCTTGACCAGTTCGCAGCAATGGTAGTTGACAATAAACTGGCTTATACCATTGGCATGCCAACAGGTGGATACAGCAATACCTGGGAGTGGGATGAGGAACTTATCTTCCCGATCAGCAAAAAACCGGTTGTGGAGTTCATGTGGGATATCGGACATACCATACGACCCAACGGGGAGATCCTCGAAGGAAATGCAGCACAGGTAGACAAATATATTCCTGAAACCAGGGAGAACTACCTAAATTATTATGACATCTTAATTGAAGAAGCGTTGAGTTACTTTAATCAACAGTAAACAGGTATGAAGCATATTATCAAATGGTACAGGGTGTACCGGAATTATTCGATTGGAACAAAAATACTGGTCTGGATGGTGATCGGTGTTATAGCCGGTGCTATTGTCGGTCCGGATGCAGTGGTTGTGCAACCTCTCGGAGACATCTTTATTCGCTTATTGATGATGGCAGCCATTCCCCTGGTTTTTTTCAACCTGATGAATGGACTCGCCGGATTGCGGGATGTGAAAAGCCTGGGTCGAATTACCGGTAAAATTGCTTTGTATTATGCAGTCACTACCATTTTGGCTTTTTCACTTGCACTTTTTGCTGTAAACTGGTTAAAACCCGGTTTGGGATTCCATCTTTCTGGCACACCCCCTGAAGAATTGGGTGAAGTACCTAAACTGATTGACCTTCTTGTGAATATGGTCCCCGATAATGTATTCCGGTCATTTGCAGAAGGGAACATGGTACAGATTGTCATTTTTGCCGTATTGTTGGGCCTGACCATTCTGATACTACCTCCAAAACAGAAAGAACCATTGACAAAAGCACTGGATCTGTTATCCAAACTGTTCCGTGACCTTGTGAATTTTGTGTTGAAGATAGGTCCACTGGGAATTGGAGCATTGATGGCCAGTACAATAGGAGAATATGGCTCGAAAATGCTTGGTCCACTGGCATTGTTCCTTGGAGGTGTTTGGGGCGTACAGATAACGATGATGATCGTATTTATCATTCTCCTTTTCATCTTTACGAGAATGACTCCACTTGCTTTCTTCAGAAAAACCGGTGCACTTTATTCTACTGCCATAGCCACATGCAGCAGCTGGGCCAGCCTTGCCGTTGCCATGCAGGTATCCGAGGATAACCTTAAACTACCAAAGAGTATATACTCTTTTACCCTCCCCCTGGGTATTCAGATGAACAAGAACGGGACCGCTGTGATGCTTGTTTTTGTCCTTCTGTTTACAGCACAAGCCGTCGGAATTGAATTCGATTTTGCCTCACAGGTCACCATTATTCTGGTAGGCTTATTGTTGGAAACAGGTTCAGGCGGAATACCCGGGGGAGGGCTTGTTATTGCACTGATTTTTGTGAAAGCCTTTAACCTTCCACTGGAGATTGCAGCTATAGTTGGTGGCATATACAGGCTGGTTGATATGGGTAACACTACCACAAATATGATGAGCGACCTGGTTGGGACTACAATTGTTGCCCATTCTGAAATGAAACGTAAAAACAATATAAAGGAGAAAGAGGAAAAACAGCCTTGATCCTAATTTGCTGGAGATTACTGGAGCAGATTATCTGTAAAGTAACCTATTTCGGTGGATAAATACGCTTGGTTCATTTAAAATATCCGGCTTTTTATTCCTTAGTTATCAACTGCTCAGACTAGTCCTGTCAACCTTAAATGAAGAAACATTATGAAAAAAGTGAATATCTGCATTATCGGAATAATGTCAATCGTATTGCTCGTATGTTTTGCATGTACCCCTGAACCATCCAGTATCAGTACCAAACAGGACCGGGAAGCCCTGTTTGACTATATTGTTATCAAAACAATGGAACGGGAGGCATACTCTCCCATTAAAGATTCTGTTTTGAACATACACATCGGGGAGGATATGGAATTATTCAGGGATGAATTTATTCATGCCTCATCGGATGAAGAACTTTTTTTTGCAATCGTAAAATTGAGCAACAGCCGGCATGACCGGCACCTAAGAGTGTACCCGGTCGAGGGAGGATTGGAAGCCCCGGTGAATTACGACAGGGATGCCAATACCAATTACCCGCATTTTGACCGCAGTTCTGAAGATACCATCCCCACTGCACCCATACGTTTTCATACTGATTATAGGGGGAATCCCTATTTTGTTTTTGTTCGTGATTATTCAATTGAAATGGAAGGGAAAGTGAATGTTGGTGATCGGTTAATTCAAATCAATGGTACACCAACTGAAGAGTACCTGGAAAAGGTTCGGCCCTTTTTCCGTTATTCGACCGAACCCGGTTTCCGGGTAAGGGTGACGGAAGTGCTGAATGAGAAAACAGCCATTATACCATCACAATTCTATGAAGAGGACCTTACACTTGAGCTTGAGAGAGATGATGGCAGTACCTATACATTGATCTTACCTTATGGACCTGGTCAGGACATTAAATGGTCGGAAACCGGGGAACGAAATCTTGATGCGTATGATCTTGTAATGAAAACGGAGATTTTTAATCTATACAGGCATAAAGAGCGGAAACTTATTTTGTTTGTATGGAATGCTTTTGGTGACTCAGTTCATCCGGATATGGATAACGTGATGAAATGGGCTGAAGAGGAAGGTGTGCTTGATTATGATGTTCTGTTTGACGGTACCGAATCCCGTGGAGGCGGACGTGGAGTATATGCCGTTCAACGAATGTGTCCTCACCCGTTCAAAATGACCTTCGGTAATCTCAGGATAAGCGATATTACCGATGACTTCGTGGATAGAATGGTAAAAAGGATCAACACAAGGGATAGTAGCGGTATTGCGACGGATTCGGATCTCTGGCTCAGGGACTGGCTTGATAATGATGTCAGACGGGACATTGAGGAAGGAAAGGATTATACAGATAATATTCCTTTTAAAACTTCCTATCTGCCCAAAGATGCAGATGGAGTAATACAACCGGCACCGGTGCATTTTAGAGGGAGAATGGTTTGCCTTTTCGGACCCTATGGCGGTTCCCACCTGGATCAGTTTGCTTCTATGGTTATTGATAACGATTTGTGCCATTCCATTGGCATGTCAACAGGAGGGTATTCCAATACATGGGAATGGACCGAAGAGTTACTTTTTCCCATAAGCGGTAAACCGGTTGTAAGGTACATGTGGAATATCGGTCATACGATACGGCCTAACGGGGATATTCTTGAAGGGAATCCGGCGAGGGTCAAAGAAGAGTATATTCTAACTTCGGAAAACTGGGAAAACTATTATAAAACGCTTTACCAGAAAGCTTATGATTGGTTTGATAGCTATTGATCCTGGACTATAGAGAATAGGAATCGGCAAAACGATTATACCCTTATTTTGATTCACATTATGTTAAAAGAACCAACCATGAAATATAAAAGCCTTCTTTTCGTACTAATTATTTTATTAATTCCCTCTTTTGAACTGTTTGCTCAGGAGCAAATGGTTTCTTCGACGGGCCATGCACAAGAGAGTCTCGACCCAGGGAAAAAACCTTTACAGTACCGCAATGTCGGGCCGTCCAGGGGAGGAAGGGTTACTGCCGTTTGTGGTGTAGACCGGCAACCAAACGTCTTCTATATGGGTGCTACAGGGGGTGGTCTTTGGAAAACTGCAGATTACGGTTATCACTGGTACACTATTTCGGATGGTTTTTTCACAACACCATCCATTGGGGCCATTACTGTATACCAGAATGATCCCAATATCCTGTATGTTGGTACGGGATCGGACGGTATCAGAAGCAATGTTATCGTGGGTAAAGGCATGTACAAGTCCACCGATGCCGGCAGGACATGGTCCTTCATCGGTTTGAAGGATGGCGGGCAGATTGGTGCCGTGTTGATCCATCCGGAGAATCCCGACATTGTTTTTGCGGCGGTAATAGGCCAGCCCTTCCGGAAGTCGGAGGAGCGGGGTGTCTACCGGACAACAAACGGTGGGAATAGTTGGGAGAGAGTGCTTTTTTTGTCCGATTCGGTTGGAGCCGTGGACCTGGAATTTGCCCCGGGTAATCCGGATATAATGTATGCAGCAATGTGGAGAGGGGAAAGGAAACCCTGGACGATCATAAGCGGGGGAGCTGAGGACGGAATATTTAAATCGGACGACGCAGGTAAAACATGGACCCGGAAAACAGCCGGGTTACCAACCGGACTTATTGGCAAGATTGATTTTGCAGTGAGCGCGGATAAACCCGAAAGGGTCTGGGCGCTGATCCAGGCTTCAGGAGACCAGGAAGGGATCTATCGGTCAGATGACTATGGTGAAACCTGGATACATGTTGAGATGCCTCCACGAACACATACCAGCATCATGTACCGTCCCTTTTATTTTACAAACATTACCGCAAACCCGAGGGATGCTGATCAACTGTTTTCGGGGACAAAGATTTTCTGGACCTCCTATGATGGAGGCAAAACATGGAAAATACTTCCCGTTACCCATTCTGATCATCACGATCTGTGGATAAATCCGCTTGATCCCATGATCATGGTTGAGGGAAATGACGGAGGTGCCTCCGTTTCGAGGGATGGTGGCCAGAACTGGTCAACGTTATTTAACCAGCCTACTGCGGAACTGTATAATTGTGACGTGGATGACCGGTACCCCTATTACCTTTATTCGGGCCAGCAGGATAATACCACCATTTGTATACCGAGCAGGCAGCCCGGATTGGATGTGCTCAACAGCAACGATAATCACGGATTGAATGATGTAATGTTCTGGGAACAGGTTGGAGGGTGTGAAACCGGTCCGGCCGTTCCAAAACCGGGTGATCCCAATATCGTCTATGCAAACTGCAAAGGACAATTTAGTGTCTATAACAGGATCACAGGTGTCGAACAGCTCTATTATATCGGAGCTGAAAGTCTATATGGGAATCATCCGTCAGATATTACCTATCGTTTTCAGCGCGTTACACCAATGGAAGTCTCCCCCCATGATCCCAATACCGTTTATTATGGTTCCCAGTACCTTCATAAAACAATCAATGGTGGAAAAACCTGGGAGATCATCTCACCGGATCTGACCGCCAATAAAGAAGAATACCGGATGAGGAGTGGTGACCCGATCGATGAGGATATTTCAGGCGAAGAATATTATGCTGTGTTATATGCTATTGAAGAATCTCCAATCCAGCAGGGAGTGATCTGGACCGGTTCCAACGATGGGTTGTTCTACGTTACTAAAGATGGCGGGAAAAGCTGGGAAAACGTCACACCCGATATGCCGGAAGGAGGCAGGGTCTCAAATATTGATGCCTCACCACACAATCCAGCCAAAGCCTATTTTGCTGTATACAGAGACTACCTGGGGGATGACAGCCCCTACCTCTATAAGACGGAGGATTATGGGAAATCCTGGACTAAAATGACCGATGGAACAAATGGTATTCCTGATGACTATCCGACACGCGTTGTCAGGGAAGATCCCGACCGGGAAGGATTGCTTTTTGCAGGAACTGAGTTTGGTATATTTATCTCACTGGATGATGGTAAAACCTGGAAATCATTTCAAAGAAACCTGCCTGTAACTCCTGTTTCAGACCTCAATTTTATCAGAAATGACCTTGCCCTTTCAACCATGGGAAGATCATTCTGGATACTGGATGATATATCACCGCTTCACGAATTCAGTTTTGAGAATTTAAATTCAATACACCTTTTTACACCCAGGGATATATATCAACCTGACCAGAATATTCATTTTACCCTCCCGGAAAATCCTTCTAAAGCCACCATTACTTTTGAGTTCCGGAGAGGCGAATCATTGATTTACAAAAAGGATGTACCGCTGGATAAGCTTGGAAGGGATGAGTGGGGGGTCTGTAAATTCACCTGGGATTTAAGGTATTACCTGGAAGATGGTAATCGGGAATTCAGAGGACCACTGGTAGCTCCCGGAGAATACACGGTGATCATGAAATTTGATGATCAGGTTCTCCAAAAGACCTTTGCCTTTGAAATAGATCCTGAACTTAACCTAAGTGGAACCACTGTTGATGACCTGATAGAACAGGAAGAGTTGTCACTCAAGGTGGCAAGGCTGGTAGTGGAGATTAAAAAAGAAATCAGGAAGCTTGAACAGGAGATTTCACAGACCAGGAATAATAAGAAAAGAGAGGAGCTTACAAACAGGTTGTCAACACTTAAGAAAGGTCCCAAACGATACGATAAACCAATGCTCCTTGAACATGCTGAATATTTATTTGATATGGTTTCAGCAACACAGCAGAAGTTAGGGAATGATGCTTTCGAAAGGTATGGGACACTATTGGATCAATGGAAAAAATACAATCCATGATAAAATAATAAGATTCAGCCGATGAAATATCCCTTTAAAAGCCGGGTGCTTGACGGACTGGGTGTCCGGTCTTGCATCAATGCACGGAACTGGTCAACAACCATTGGTGGTAATTGGATTGACGACCGGGTGCTGGAAGCCATGAATGAAGTGGCAAAAACCTTTGTTGATATGCACGATCTTTATGCAAAAGCCGATCAAAAGGTGGCCTCATTGTGTGGGGCAGAAGAGGCTCATATAACAAGCGGAGCGGGTGGTGCCATTGAACTGGCGGTTGCAGGATGCATGGCCGGAAACGACTATGGCAGATGGATCACCCTTCCCGTTACCGATAACATACCGAATGAAGTGCTCCTGCACCGGGGACATTACATTAACTATACACCTCAATGGATTGCCTCGGGTGCAAAAACCGTTGAGTTTGGTATAGCCGGAACATTGAAATCCTCTAAAAAAGAGCTTGAGGGAGCGATTACGGAAAAAAGCTGCTGTATTTCCTATACCTTTTCCTACAATAATGTCCCACGGGGTTACCTGCCTTTTGAAGAGGTAATCGAGATAGCCGGGAGATATGATCTTCCAGTGATTGTGGATGCAGCATCAGAATTGCCACCGGTAGAAAACCTCAGGAAATTTATAGAAATGGGAGCGGATATTGTCTGCTTTAGTGGGGGAAAAGCCATAAAAGCTCCTAACAATACAGGTTTTATGATCGGTAGTGGAAAAGGAGCAGAAATCATTAAAGGAATCAGGGATCATACATTTCCTCATCCTGGCTGGGGGCGTGGCCATAAAGTAAGCAAAGAACAGATTGTAGGCCTGGTTGTCGCATTAGAGATTTTTATCCGGGAGGGCGATCAGCTATATGACCAGCAAATGAAACTGGCTGAATATTTTAAGCGTGAATTGAGTAAAATTCCCGGCCTTACTGTCACCATCATTCCCAATGACGGAATATATTATGAACACCTGATGATGCCGCATGTGCCAAGAATTTTGTTTGAATGGGATAAGCAGGATGCCGGGTTTACAGCAGAAGAGCTTGACCGGTATATGGAGGAGGAAGATCCTCCTGTATTTTTAAGGAACATCCACTACCATAACTATTATACCAGTCGTGAATGGCGAATGATCGATACTTTTTACCTGCGATCACCCGAAGAAGAAATTATTGTGGAACGATTAAAAAAAGTGTTTCTGAAAAACATGAAATAATGGAAATCCAACGGAGTACCTGCCGAACTCTATATTGCTCCAAGGGAACCACATGGATGGAGAGAATTACAACACCGGCTGTTTAAAATGAATGCAGAACTGGAATGGTTTGAAAAATATGCTTTGGACAGGGAGTATATCTGGGAAGAGGCTCCGGAGAAATAGTTGTTAAAAATAAAATGAAACCTGCATCTGATATTAGTACTCCGGTAATCACATGAACCGTATTCTTATCAACATACTGGTTTTTTTATCCTGTTTTTTCCTGCTTGCCTGTGCGGGTAACCTGTCCGATGAATCGACTACCCCATCTAAAATTGCAGTTTTACCGTTTTCTCCAGCCATTACAGGCCCTGAATACAAATTTATAGGGAAAGGATTGACACATGATGTGATAACAGAAATGTATTACCTGGAGGGATTCATTGTACGATCATATGGATCTGTGAAAGATTGGCAACTTTTCGGATTGGATGGCAATGCAATAGCAAATCAATTAAATATTGAATACCTTTTAAAAGGTGAATATAAGATAAGGAATGATAGTTTGATCCTGGATCTCGAACTGATCCACCTTCCGGTTGAAACGGCCATATGGACAAAACATTTTGAGGTTACCATGGCTTCTCTGTGTACACTGCCTGGAACAGTTACCAGGGAAATTGCTTTTGAAATGGGGATAAAGGCGGATCGGCATGAGAATATAGATCTAAACCAGGATGCCTCGTTAGATCCGGATGCGTATCACCTTTATCTTAAAGCAGTTGCGGCTGATCCAATAACCTCCGAAGATTGGATGGATTGTATTAGACTCATGGAACGATCCATTGAACAAGATTCATTATATGCACCTTACTGGACATACCTGGGGCATGCATATATGGAATATTCCGGGTTGGTGGGCGGAAGGAGCGGGTTATATGCGCAAGCCGAACATTGCCTGGTGAAAGCCCTTGAAGTAAACCGTAATCTTCCTCAGGCGATAGAGTATCTTGGTTTGCTTTATGCAAAAATTGGCAAACCGGAAAAAGCCCTGGACCTGCTGTCTGAGGGTGTAGGTAAGTTTCCCAATTATTCAGGGTTTTATTCAGGACTTGGATATGTAAATCGCTATGCCGGACAGATGGATGAGTCCATCCGGGCATACCAACAATCACAGGCCCTTGACTCAGGCCTGAATAACCTGGTTCGCTGTCAAATGCAAATCCTGAAATCACAGATCTACAAAGGGGATTATAGTATGGCAAAACAATCATTTGAGAGCGTATGCACCAACCTGCAAACCCTTGGGCAGAAACCCGATGAAAAACAACTTTTTTATGGTGGTATTATCCATCTATACCTGAAGGATACAATCCCGGCAATCGCACTTTTTGATTCTGCACAAATTGTTGATCCAAATAGCGTATGGACTACCTTTGGACAGGCCTATAAAGCAGCACTGACTGGGAATAGAGAAAACCTGCCAGATATAGCGCAATCCCTTGAATCACGCGATATTGTCGATGGGGAACGTAGGTATAGAATGGTCCATTTTTATACATTGTCCGGAAAAATCAGTAAGGCATTGGAGCATCTGAAGGCATCAATCGATGGTGGATTTTTTAATTATCCCTATATCATCAGTGATCCCTTAACTGTTGATTTGAGAGATGAGCGGGAATATGTTGATTTGACTACGATTGCAAAACAGCGTTTTGAAACATTCAACCATCATTAAATGATAAAAAGCGAAATGGAAAACAAAATTAAGAACCGAATACTGAAATGTTTTTTTAAAACAGCTTGTCTTATGGTAACATTGTGTTTATCATCCTTTTTTATTCTTTCATCCTGTTCAGGCTCATTGCCACAGGACGGTGAAAGAAATGCCTTTGGCCTTGTCATCCATGGAGGAGCAGGAGTCCGGACCAGGGAGGAGATGACACCTGAACTCGAAAAAGCTTACAGGGAAGAACTTGAAAAATCCCTTCTGGCAGGATATGAGCTTCTTGCAAATGGGGGAAGTAGTGTTGATGCTGTGGAAGCAGCCATCCGGGTAATGGAGGATTCTCCATTGTTTAATGCAGGTAAAGGTGCCGCTTTTACCCGCGAGGGTAAAAATGAACTGGATGCTTCGATCATGAATGGAAAGACACTTCGCGCAGGGGGATTGGGTGCGGTCAGAGGGGTGAAGAATCCCATCAGTCTTGCCCGGATGGTGATGGAAAAGTCACCTCATGTTTTGTTGGTGGATCAGGGTGCTCTGGCTTTTGCAAAGGAAATGGGTATGGAGATTATGCCCGATGATTATTTTTTTACTGAAAGACAGTGGAATTCACTGCAGCGAAGATTGAAAGAAGATATTCCTTATGGAGGTCAACTGCCTCCGGAACCAGAAGATTCGCTCGGATCCGATGAAGCAACAGATGCTGGTCTTTTTGAAACAGTTGGAGCAGTTGCCCTGGATAAGCAGGGGAACCTGGCTGCAGGAACATCCACCGGAGGAAGGGTGAAAAAAAGACCCGGCAGGGTAGGGGATTCCCCAATCATCGGTGCAAGTACATATGCGAACAACAGAACCTGTGCCGTTTCAACAACCGGTCTCGGAGAAAAGCACATGGTACTGCTTACCAGTAAGGAAATCTCTTCCCTTATTGACCATAAAGGAATCACCCTGGAAGTGGCAGTCAAGGATGTTGTTTTGAATCAACTGGTCAAAATCGGTGGCGAGGGAGGAGCAATATCAATCGATAAACAGGGGAATATGGCCTGGGCATTTACAACCAATGGTATGTACCGAGGGTATATTAACCAGGATGGGAAAGCCGTGGTTAAAATTTATGATGACGAATAGATAATTCAATCAAAATAAAAAAAGAACATTTCATGAGAAATAAACATTTCATTCTTTACCGTACTCTGATATTCCTCACATTGAGCTGTTATTGTGCAGTGGTTACGGCTCAACATGTTCAATCTCCGGCGGAATTTTTTGGTCATAACATGGGTGCAGATTATAAACTGGTTCCTTATGACGAACTGGTTGATTATTATGATTACCTCATGAAGCATTCGGACCGGATCAGGGTGCGTGATGTGGGAAAAACCACGGAAGGACGCCCCATGCTTTTGTTGGAAATTTCGAACCCGGAAACCATCATGAACATTGAAAAACATCAACGGGTACAACAAAAGATTGCTGATCCCAGGTTAATCGGCAACCAGGAAGAAAAGAATCAGTTGATCCAGGAGAGTAAGGTGGTTGTCTGGATCAATTGTCAGCTTCATTCCACGGAATGTGCTGCCAGCCAGATGGCTCCTGAGTTAGCCTGGGAACTGGCAACGCTGGATTCAGAAGAGGTATTGGAAATCCTTAATCATGTAATAGTAATATTGGTACCATGTGCTAATCCGGATGGTCAGCAGAAGGTAGCGGAATGGTATTACCGGACACTGGGTCATGAATGGGAAGGAGGGAGCATGCCCTATCTTTACCATACCTATGCCGGCCATGATAACAACCGCGACTGGTATATGCTGAACCTGAAGGAAACACGATTGTTAACCCGTGTTCTTTATGAGGAATGGTTTCCTACTATCTATTGGGATCTTCATCAGACGCGACAGAATTCCCTGCGAATGTTTATTCCTCCTTATTGTAACCCACAGAATCCAAATATTCATCCATTGATTAACCAGACCCTTTTGATGGCAGGTGGAGCGATGATGACTGAGCTGACAAGGAACGGTAAGCAGGGTACAGTTCACAGCGCAAAGTACGATAACTACTGGACAGGGCATTCCAGAAGCACACCATTCAAACACAACATGATTGGTATCCTGACCGAGGTAGCCAGCGCAGAACTGGCAACACCGTTGGAATGGAAACAGGAGGAACTGGTCGGTAACTGGAGGGGTATGCCAACCTATGATATCACGGTCAATCATCCCGATCCCTGGCCAGGTGGCTGGTGGCGGCTGAGGGATATTGTTGAATATGAAAAGATAGCAGGATATGGTCTGTTGCGTTTTGCTGCCCGTTATCATGACCTGCTGCAGGAGAACTACATTAAGATGGGTTCCGATGCTATCGAAAAAGGCAATTCGGAACCTCCGTTTGCGTGGCTTATTCCACCGGATCAGAAAGACCCACACAATGCCTGGGAAATGCTGGATCGTCTTCATGCCACCAACGTCGATATCCATATAGCCACTCAAGAGTTTGAAGCGGATGGTATGAAATACCCTGAAGGAACATTCATACTCTATTGTTCTCAACCCTACCGCCCTTATATCATGGATCTTATGGAGAACCAGCAATATCCTGACAGACCGCTCTATTATGGCGGACCGGATGAACCCCCTTCATCCCCCAATCAAACATACGTTTCCGGCTGGACCTTTCCTTTACAAATGGGAGTTCAACGAATTGCTATTCATAATGTTTTCAACTGTAATTCTTTAAAACTGGATTCTATCCCTTTCCCGCAGGGTAATATCATGCCGGTAGACAAAAATCCTGATTTTATACTGGTACTAGCCGGACAGAACGATGATTATCGTTTTATGAACCGACTGTTAAAAAAAGAGATCCCGTTCTTTATGTTTACAGGAGGAAACGAATGGTCATTGCCCGATGGGCAACAAATACCTCCGGGTTCCCTCATAATTTCCTCTTCAAGAGTTAAACAGGATGAACCGGTTGACCTTATCCAGGGATTATCAATCAATCTGCTGCTTGTTAGAGAACCACCCGCAATCACTGGTGAAAACCTTGTCCGGGTCAAACAACCCAAAACTGCCTTGTACCAGCCCTGGACAAATAACACGGATGAAGGGTGGACACGATACGTCCTGGAACAATTTGAATTTCCCTATGTTACCATTCACAATAATGATCTTGGAACAGGTAAATTGAAAAACAGATTTGATTGCATTATTTTACCCTCCGAGCAATCTGATGCCTTGTTAAATGGCATGAAGGAAGGCAGTACTTTCCCTGAATTTACGGAAGGAATTGGTACTGAAGGTATTTTGGCCCTGAACTCATTTGTCCGGTCCGGGGGAACACTGATCTGCATAGACGCTTCCTGTAATTTTATCATCGAACAGTTTGATCTCCCTGTTAAAAATCTTCTTTCAGGAGAATTTGATAATAAGGGAGTTGAAAACAGGTTACATACCGATACCTTCTTTTGCCCGGGATCTATTCTGAGAATGACAATCGATACAAATCATCCGTTAGGTTTTGGTATGGATGCGGAGTATTCAGGATTTTTTACAAGTTCCCAGGCATTTGATCTGATGGAATCGGAAGAATCAATTCCGGTAAATAGTATATCAAAATTTGCAGAAAACAATCTGCTGACAAGCGGTTGGATTAGAGGTGAAGAAATCATTTCAGGGAAACCTGCCATATTGGAGATACCGTATGGCAAAGGTCGAATCGAACTTATCGGGATCAGAGTTCAACACAGGGCTCAAATGTATGGCACATTTCGAATACTGTTCAATGCTATTTATGTCAGTACATTGTAAGGATTGACAAAGCATTACACCACAATAATCGGGTTTTTATTTGTCCAATGCATTGGGAAAAACACATGGATGATCTTCATGAATTAATGTAACGATTTTAAGAGGTCAAAAGACACATTAAAAAATCACATAATGAGTTTAAGCTTAATCGGAAAATCCATTGTTGAATCGGGGACCCTGAAGCTGAATGAAAGAGCAGCGATTCTCAGGGCAAAGGGAGAACCCCTGATTCACCTGGGAGGTGGTGAGCCACAGAGTAAATCGCCTCTTGAGGCGATCACCAGGTTCACGGGGAAGCTAAATGCCGGTGAGATCCGCTATACCCCTGTTGATGGCACTGTTGAAATGAAACAGGCAATCATCCGCTACACGGAAGAGTATTATGGCAGGCGGGTTGATCCGGAGAGTGTAATTGCATCGAATGGGGCAAAACAGTCCATAATGGTTGCCTTCCAGGCTATTTTAAACCCGCAGGATGAAGTTGTTTTTCCTGCACCCTACTGGGTCAGCTACCCGGAAATGGCGAAACTGTGTGGTGCCGTTCCTGTTCGCGTTTACCCCGAGGATGGTTCATTCCGTCCGACCATGAAAGATATCACCCAACATGTCTCTTCCTACACCAAGGCAATCGTTTTGAACAGTCCGAACAATCCTACGGGCGTGGTCTATTCCGAAGATTTCATCAAGGATATTGTCCGTTTTTGCGAGGAGGAGGACCTCTACCTGATCCTGGATGACCTCTATCACAGGCTGGTTTTTGACGGGATCAAAGTGCCCAATGTGTATGATTATGTCAGCGAGTTGAATGAAAATTCGAAGATCATACTCACAAATGGTGTTTCCAAGCAATATGCCATGACCGGGTTCCGGATTGGCTGGGCAGTGGCAAACAAGAAACTGATACAGGTGATGTCGAATATCCAGGGGCACCAGACTGCCGGACCTTCCATCCTGCTTCAGGAAGCAGCCATCGGAGCGATGAACGGTATTCAGACCGGTGTTGAGAGTTTGCGTTTAACCCTGCAGAATAACCGGAATGTTATGCTGGATCAGCTGGCTGCTTTTGATGGTGTAAAAGCGACAAAACCGGAAGGGACCTTTTATGTATTTGTCGATTTCAGTGCGTATGACAAGGACTCCTCGCGGTTGTCGGAATTCCTGCTCGATAAGGTGAAGGTATTGACCATGCCGGGAGTTGAATTTGGGCTGGATGGTTACCTGAGGCTATCGACCTGTGGATCGATCAAGGGGATCCTGGAAGGGATCGAACGCATAAAATGGGCGCTGGATCCTAACTCTCCGAATGAACTTTATATTGGTGAACGCAAACTAGTCAGGGATTGGTTATGACAAAATATTTAAAATTTGAAACACCCGCGCAGAAACATGCCGGGACGCTGGCAAGCGATTTTGGATTGGAAAATCATGGATTGGTCTACCTGGACCGGGTCTACTGGAACCTGCCGGTATCGGCACTCTATGAAGAGGCTGTTTTCCGGGGAGAAGGGAAGATCGTAAGTGGCGGACCCTTCGTGGTGAATACCGGGAAATGGACAGCGCGAGCTGCGAACGACAAATACTTCGTAAAGGAATTCTCTACGGAAAACAAGATTGATTGGGGGGAGTATAACCGGCCGATGAGTTCCGATAAGTTTGATGGAATTCTGGCCCGCCTCCAGGCATACCTGCAGGGAGAGGAACTGTTTGTGCAGGATGTTTATGCCGGCGCCGATACACAGTATGCGATCCCGATCCGCGTGATCTCTGAAAAAGCCTGGCAAAGCCTCTTTGCCAGAAACATGCTGATTAATATCAATAACCAGGATGAACTGAAACGATTCGTTCCCGAATTTACCATTATCGTTGCTTCTTCCTTTAAACTTGATCCCCGTGTGGATGGTACATTGAGCAGTACAGCCATTGCCATTGATTTTTCAAAACGGATGGGAATTATTGCAAATTCCAGTTATGCCGGGGAAATCAAGAAAACAATTTTTACCATCATGAATTTCCTGAAACCGCTCCAGGATGTGATGGCCATGCATTGTTCCGCAAATGTTGGTAATGAGGGTGATGTTGCCTTGTTCTTCGGGTTGAGCGGAACCGGGAAAACGACACTTTCAGCCGATCCATCCAGAAAACTGATCGGTGATGATGAGCACGGTTGGAGTAATGACGGGATTTTTAATTTTGAGAACGGGTGCTATGCAAAGGTAATCCGGTTATCGGCAGAACATGAACCGGAAATCTACCAGTGTACCAGGCATTACGGCACCATACTGGAAAATGTGATTTTTGATCCCACAACCCGGAAAATAGACCTGGATGATGATCAACTCACTGAAAATACGCGGGCATCCTATCCACTGGAATACATTCCCAATGCAGTTAGTGAAAAGATGGTGAATAGTCATCCGCGAAATGTCATCTTCCTCACAGCGGATGCGCAGGGTGTATTGCCCCCCATTGCCAGGCTCGATATGAACCAGGCGATTTACCACTTCATTAGTGGTTATACATCGAAGATTGCGGGTACGGAGCTTGGCCTGGGTATAGAACCGGAAATTACTTTCAGTGCCTGTTTTGGAGCTCCCTTCATGGTACATCATCCATTCTTTTATGCCGATCTTCTCCGAAAAAAAGTGGAGAAAGAAGCAGCAAATGTCTGGCTGGTAAATACCGGATGGGTTGGAGGGAAATTTGGCATTGGTAAACGGATCGATATCAAACATACTCGGAATATGTTGAATGCAGTATTGAGTGGTAAACTGGAAAAAGTGGAGTACAGGAAAGATAAATTGTTTGGATTCAACGTTCCATTAACCTGTCCCGATGTGCCCGGCGAAGTGTTTGAACCATCCAATGCATGGGGAGACAAGGATGAGTACTGGAAGAAATATGATGCCCTTGCAGCACGGTATATTGAAAACTTCAAACTCTTTGCCAAAGGAGTGCCTGAAGCAGTGATCAAAGCAGGTCCGACCAGGTTGAAAAGGAAAACTTCCTGAAGTACATCAAAGTGGATGAACAGGTTGCTGCAGAAAAAATGCTTGAGTTCTGGAAGAGCAGGGAAAATTCAGAATTGGAAAAATAGCCCACCAAATAATTTGAACCTGGAATCTTGAGAGAATAGCTCCGAATCCTCCCCTGTTTAATAACTGTCAAATAAACGGACGATTTTATATTTTTAACGGGATCATACAACCGGGCACCGTAATCATACCAGCATTAATTCAAAGAACTAAGGGACAAATACATACAAATGATGGATGTTAATATTAGAATCCTTGTTAAAACTTATTCTTAACCTATAAGAGGATCCGAATGGGAATCTGATCAAATTAGATTTTTACTTTAAAAAGAATTGTTATAATCTTCCTGTTTGACACCATCGATCGACTTTGCCTGATTTGTCAATCTCAAAATAATAATCGATATTATCAGAAAGTCTATCAAGCTTGATCAATACATAGTGCTTAGAATTGTAAGGTGTTGAACTAAACAGTAGCATTATATAATTCTTCTTTTGAAGTTTCTTCTTTTTCCTAAATATTATTTTTTTGTTGTCCTTTGTTTTTATCCAGTGTATTTCATTTTTACAACTTGGCACTTCACTCTCCTCTTTGGCTTTTAAAGCGATATACAATTCTTTGTCCTTGAAACAACTGTATGGTTCACGGAAACTCGTGTATTGCAATTCTATTTTGCCATCGAATAATACCTTGGTGGTAATAAAATCTTCTTGAGGTAATATTGAATCCACAAAATAATTAAACGCAATTTGTTCAAAATCTATTTGCTCTTGAGAAAATGATGTAATAGAAAATAGAATAAATAGTAAAACCACTGAGAGGATCTCAAGAACTTTAACTTTATTTGTCCTCATCCCTTCGATTTCTTCTTCTTTCATATCTTTCGCTTAATCTATTATACTTTCTCATGGACATTACCTTTCCACTCTCCAAACCAGTGTTTGATTGATTTCCAAATAAACGGCCTTTCCCAGGACGATCATCTGAGGTAGTAACTGATCCGCCAATATTAACACCTGTTAATATTTCAGCTACTTGCTCTGCAGTATATCTGTTTCCTGTTGCCCCAACAGCTTTCATAACACCATTGCTATGTCCCATTCCTAAAGTATGCCCTATTTCGTGTATAGCCATCGTAGTCGATGAAGAGCTACTCTCTTCAACATCAATTGTTTTGGAATCTGCACCACCTGCTTTGTCCGTATTATCGTTTCCAACAATATTAAAACCATTTACAACTCCTGATTCATTCTCCCAAGCTGCTACATCGGTTTGAGATAGCTGACTTACAATGTTACCTGTTTCAGGATCTGTAATGGGTTGACTACCTTCAGCTATATCAGTTGTTAAGTTGAAATTTACAGTGTATTTTTCTGCACTACCAGATTTCATTGCACTTTTTCCACCTGAAACGAATACATACTTCCCACTTAAACTGTTAATATCATTTGTGGCTCTATTTGCTAGACCAATACTTTTACTATTAGCCAAATAATGTGCGCTAATTGTAATTGTTTTCTGTTGCCCTTGATCAATTGTTACTCCATAATCATTCCCATCAAAATCAACAAACAAAATTGGATTATTACCTGCGTACAAATAGAGCGTTTGATGATAGTAGCTTTCTGCTTTTGGCTCTGGGACAAGCCACCTGCAAACGGCCGGATCATAGAACCTTGCACCATAATCATACCAATCAAAATGCAAAGAACAATGTATCAGCTACTTATAAATGTGTGATTTTGTAAAAAAGTCTGTTGAATAAAGATAATGGAATTGGCTGAGAAAAAGAAATCCGGTTTGGGGCCGAATTCCTCAAAAATAGGGCAAAGCGACCTATTTTACTCTCTATTTTAATAATTAAGATTAAAAGATATTAATGTAATTGAAATAGTCTTAGAAACAAGCTTCTCCTTTTATAAACCACCTTTCTTCCAATGAATAAATCCAATTCTTTGTTTTTGAATTTGTAAAATTTGTTAATTGTTCTTTTGTTTTGGCTTTTGAGAGATCAAAATCATATCTGTACCATATGCTAAAACATGGTATCCTTGATTCTTCTAATGTAACCTTAATCCATTCTGCATTGCCTGAAATATCCCTAATCTTATTTTCTCTCATAAATTGAAGAATCTTAAATACTTCTAAGTCATCTTTAACTTGACTTATTGAATCAATATCCGTAGGGCCATCTTCTTGTTTCAGTACTATTTTACTATTGGAATAATTAAAAGTAAATCCTAAATATGAATTTGGATTTGAAAAATAATCTTCTAATAAACTATATATATCCCTATCGGAGTGAAATTCATTCTCAATTTCATGAACAACCTTCTCTCTCTTTTTAACTGTATCACAAGAGATGATCATTAAAAAGGTTAAAAAACCGGCCAATATCAGAGCGCTGCTTATTTTATTTTCTGTCTTTTGCATATAATGACCTTCCTATTAGGATTGCTATTTGCTCTCCCCTTTCATCTAACTTCCCTTCATCCAATAATGAATAACCATGAACTCCAATGATAACTGTTGAATATGGAATTCTAAGTTTTTCAGTTGTTGCTCCCCAATAAACGTTTCCTGCTTCATTTCTATTTAATAATATTCCTCTATACATATAAGCAGTTTTGATGTTGTCAATAGGAATCTCAGCTTGGGGACCAAGTAAAGTATTTTTATAGTCATAATGCTTCCCTTGTGGCGATTCTTTTAAGAAACCAAGAACAGTCTCATCTTGTTTAGTATGCGAATCAACATCTTCAGCTATTTTTTCATCCGAATCCATGGTTGTCTTATCAACATTCTCGAATAGTTCTCCATCTCCACTTCTGTCACCAAAAAAAGATTCTTTAGAAAGTCCCTGGTAATAATTATTACCATTTATTGTTTTGTTCCCGTCACTGTGTTCCAAAAAGAAGAAATCATTGTCGCAAGAAATTCTGTTTATTTCTTCACCAGCCTGATCATAAAAAATAGAATCCAATCCAAAGGGATCAATAAACAGCATCGGATTGTTATAAACGTATGCATAGGGAGAGTAATCGAAGTGATTATCCTCAATTGCAGGATCCATTACAAACCATCTTCCGAGTTGTGGATCATACATCCTTGCCCCGTAATCATACCAACGTTATCTCAAAGAACTAAGATACAGATAATTAGAAAGCCAGGGTTTTTGTAAAAATGAATCCCTTAATAAAGATAAATGATTTGGTCAAGAAAAGAAAATCCGGTTTGGAGTTGGATTATGAATTATCGAATTGTGACATTTAATATGTCGCTTGTCCTCATATTATTGACACAATCCTTGTAATTCACATTCACTGTCGGCAAAACTAGAAGCATCTCTTTGGTATAATCCATTTGGTTTTCCTTGAGAATTGGTGTGCCTAGGAATAAACTTATTCCAAAAGACATATTGTAACCTTGATTTGGATTTAATTTGATTAAATCTCTATCAACAAATGGTAATGGTATTACTTCTAATCTATAATTTTCCCCCATATAACGAAAAACAACATTTGTTCTTGACTTGGATGGATATAGTATTACTGAGGAATCTGTATGATTCTCAAAGAAACAGACAAATTGCAAATATGGTCCATCCTTTAAATCTTCATCAATAATATTTCTATTTATATCTACTTTTACATTCGACAAATGAAGCTCATTGATTGTAAGGCTTAATTGAGCTGACATTTTATTGCATAAAAGAAATAAAACAAATAAGGGGAAAATATATCTCATTCTAAATATTATTAGGTATTAAAAACGCAGTTCTGGGTTTAATAGGAAACAACATTCCATAGCTTTTTCCATAATTACGGACTGATTCTTGAAAGCCTGGTCTAGTTCCTTTATAGCTGCTATGTCCAATCTGTGCAGATACAGCCCTTTGCTCAAGTCTTTCTCGTGACATATTTCTGAAGCCAGTAAAACCTAGTTCTTTGTAGTCTTTATAATGCTGCTCTTCATGAGCAAAGAAACTGATAATTTCATTAGCGTGATCAGCAGATTTTGTTGTTCTGTTCCCTTCAACTTTAACATCTACCCTTTCAGAAATTTTACCTCCTTTCCTTTCAGCATGGAAAGATAAGCCTCCTTCACCTGTTTCTTTTTCCTTTGCACTGAGAGATAAATCTGTGGGATTATAGTGATCATAGACAGCGAGTGTAGCATCTTCAGTCATATCTGTTGCTTTTGAGAAAGCTATAGACAATTCCATCGCTTTATCTACATCATAAGTTATATTCCCATCTTCATCAGTAGATTGAACTTGATTCCAATTTTCTTGACTTATTATTCGAACATTGTCATCTTCAGTATTATCTGAACCTATGAAAATCCCATTTGAATCAAAATAATCGCTTAAACCTCCAATATCAAAAAATCTTATGGGATTATTTTGAGCATATCTATAAGGAGTTATATCAAATGTATTTTCAGCTAAAGGATCCACAACGAACCATCTACAAACTGCCGGATCGTAGAATCTCGCGCCGTAATCATACCAATCTAATCCCAAATCATCCTGATACTCTTTCCCATTATAAAAATATTTTTTATTGGTGGAATTCCGACTATTTTAATTTAATTGCGAATTCATTAATTACTTAATAACGCTTGGCTAGGAAAGCATCGTTTCAACGTACTTTTCCGGTTTCTTATAAGTATAAAAAAAATTCTTATGATTGAAATTCTCTATCAATCTCTATAATTGTTTTTTTAAGCTCTTTAAACTCTTTTTTTAAGGAGTCGATATAAATCCTTGTATCCAATGGATCATTGATGAAAGAATTATTTTCAAACTTACTATATAGTTGCTGAAGTAAATATTCTAACATTTTAAAACTATCTTTGATGTTGGGAAGTGCTATTAGTGATTCATATCTATCCAAAATACCTTTTTTTAAATCTTCATAGGTTTTTCTAATAATATCTAAATTAACTTTATATATAGTAGGTTCGTGATAAAGTGCATCATATAACTTAGTAAGGTGATATTCAAAACTTTTTGGAATTAAATTTTGCAGTAAATCGTTTTTAAATTTTTCCCTTTGCTCTGATATATTCATTTTAATTTTTTTTACAATCAATCTTAGAATTTTCATTATATCCTTTTTTTGTTTATCCAAATTTTCAGGAATCAAGATATCTGTAAATGAGGTATCTGGCTTTTTTGGATAAAATGAAGCTAACGTAAATCCTTTCTTTGATATTGTAACTCGAGAAATACCATGGAATGAATCGTCTTTCCCTCTACTGGTCGGGTGCCCAATAGCTGAATTTCTTAAGTCACGTATTCTTTGAAGATTTGGGTATTTATTTTTTATGTCAATTTTATGTTTGAATAGAGCAAGATACAAATTATCAACTGCATCTTGTTGTATAAATGCTGCCTGAAGAACTCCATAAATAAAGATATAACCACCATTATGTGCGGAAAATTCAGGCAACTGTAAGTAGAATTGGATAGCTAACTGTGAATCTTCAATAACATCTAGAGAAGAACATATTTTTTTCCAAATAATCCCGGTTTCAATTAATTTTCCTGTTATGCATGATTGACTAATAAGGCCCCGTATCTCACTACAAGATTTTTCGAATTGGATCATATATCAAAATATAATGGTTCTGTTGCATCTATAGAAGTAAAACTCTTAATTTCTTAGTTTAGTGAATATTCCGGACAAAATGTACAATCCTTCCGGCGCAAAGTGTGCCGCCTGTTTTCTTAGCCGATTTGCTCATTAAAGTTAATCTTTTTTTTCTTGTTTTGTTTTTCTCAGCGATGTAAGTCTTCAAATCAATCCGGCTAAATGAGTAATAAAATTAAGAGATGTTTCTGCTATTTTTATTAGCAAAAAATATCCTCAATAATAAATCACAAATAAAAAACGTCCGTTTATTTGCGAATGAATTTTTATCCACTGGGATAAAGAGTTAATCGCTGAAGCAGGTAAACAATGGTTCATTTATTTGGCTTGTAATAGGGGAGGGAGATACTTGCAGTTGCGAGCCGACCGCATGAAAAAAGCTCCTGGAAACCTGACATTGATCGCTTTGGTTAACAAACTTTTTCCAGGAGCTATAAAAATGAAATTTTCTTGTTACCAGTAGTTTATTTTTGTATAATCTTCTCTTTTTTAAGTATTTGATAATTATTATTTATTATTAAAACTAGAAAAGATCCACTAATCTCAGGTACAATTATTATATTATTTTGCGCGGTTAACTTTTTGTGGACTATCATCCTTCCCAAATTGTCAATAATACGAACATAAATTTTTTCATGAGGTTTAATATTGTCAATATGCAGTTCGTTTGAAAATGGATTTGGATATATGTTTATTTTGGAAATTTCAAAACATTCGTTCATTGAATTCAATAAATAATCAGGGAAACATTCACTAAATGAAGGATTTAAATATTTCACTTGTTCATTCTCTTTAAAACAAATATGTTCCCAGTAATGATAACAACATAACGGTATACTGGTTATATTGCCTAACAAGCCATTCATTATGCTGCCAATTCCTTCAATCCAATATTCCTGATCCGGGAAATAATAATTATTGCTAGCATAAACTTTATATCTTTTCCTATATTCTCCATCTATTTCAATTGAGTCGATATTTTCAATTATTGAATAAATTGTACCATAATTATCATGTTTTACTGTATCTCCAATTTGTGCATTGAAGTCATATAGCAATAATTCTTCTTCATGTGGATGCCCAAGAAAATCCTGTCCAATGAAGTATATTTTTTTATCCTGTTCTCGTAACCCTCCTATTGTCTCAATTTCCGGATTCAGGGTATCACCTGATTCAAGGCATAATTTTTTATAATTAACCAAATTAATTGTAGTATCTCCATGTAGGGTATATCTCAATAAAACTGTGTCTGTGGGATTCTCATGGAGACTATACTCCAGGTAAACATTCCAGTTAACATTCTCTACCGGAAATGGATAATAATTTTGTCCGTTTAATCCAATGTACATTAGTAAATTGCAACTCTCACAATTTGTATTGTTTGGTTCAACATAACAATAAAGCCAGTTTGTATGCTCAAATTGATCAAAGATCGGACGAAGTAAACCTGAATTAAAACCAATACCTTCTATCAATACTGTTGGTCCTGTCATTATAGTATCATTAAGAGTAAAGCTCTTGTGATATCTGCCACAAATTAATATAGAATCAACAGACTGCACAATTAACTCATCATATGGGAACCATGTATCAGGTGGGAAACATCGTATCGTGTCACCAACACGTAAATTGAAATCGTAAATAATACAAGCTGTATCAACATCAGGTTTAACATAAACTATTTGTTTAGCATTGATGTGGCGAATGGCACCACAATAATTGAAGATTGTATCCGTCAGGCCATAATTGTTATGCCGAATAGTGTATTTGTAAAACTTGAAGTAAATGCTATCATTAATAAGGGTATCACCGGAAGACCAATATTGAGTAAAACCATTATAAGAACCATTGGGGGATTCTCCATAAGAGAACCATTCAAAGACCCAATTGCCCTTCTCAAAATTAAATGGTTGGTATTCCTGGCACAAAACAGTATTAAAAAAGAGTAATAATGGTATGATTAACAACCGTCTCATTAATACATAAATTACAGATCAACTACCGTATATTTGTCCTATGGCATTTATTTTCAACCGGGATTAAATTAGCTCACTACTCCTCATTATTGCTAAAATAGAGCCATTATTTCAGTACAAGCACATTGTTAGCCGATATTTAACTTATGTTATAAAAGGCTATCGCTTATTTTAGAAATAGCATTTTCTTCGTTTTGATTTCAAACCCTGCATGAAGTCTGTAAATATAGATACCAGAACTTACGAGATTGCCGGAATCATCCCTTCCATCCCAGGTAATAATTTTATTCCCGGGCGTTTGAGTTTCATTCACAAGTGTTTTGACTTTCTGTCCTACCATGTTGTAAATAGTGAGTACGACTTTCCCTGTGCTATGCAAATCATACCGGATAGTGGTTGTGGGATTAAAGGGATTTGGATAGTTTTGCCATAATACGATTTCCCTGGGCAGATTGTCATCAGGGATAATAGTTGTCACCTTCCCTTTCTTGTAATATAGAATACTGCCGTTTTTGCCCACAGCCCAACCTGACAGTTCATTCCCGTTCAGAACCAGGGAAAGATCCTGCATTTTTTCTGCTGTTGAGGTTAACAACTCCCAGCTCAATCCCTGATCCATACTTGCATAGATGGCTTTTTCTGACAGGAGCCAGAAAACATCATTAAAGACAACAATATTCTGAATAATATCATTATCAGGAGGAGTCATACTCTGCCATGCATTTCCATTGTCTGTCGTCCTCTGAAAAGCATCACCGGATGCCGCAAGACCGATCCCTGTTTCAAAAAAAGCAATCCTCATAAAATTATTGTAGTTTGGGATATCAACCGGTGACCAATTTGTTCCACTGTCTGTGGTTCGGTAGGCTTTGGACATACTTGATCCGAACCAGCCGATGGAACTGGTCACCCAGCAAACCGCATAGGGCGTACTAACTTCGCCATCTGCCGCCAAAGGCGCCGTATTCACCCGGGACCATGTGTCTCCCGCATCCGCTGTTGTTAACATAACCCAGACATGATCCACGGGATCACCAACCGCAAATCCCTCTGATAAACCGAACATTTCTATATCGTTCAACCAGGTACCATTTTCTTCAAAAACCAGGATCCAGGAAGAGCCGCAATCCGTGGTTTTGTAAATATGCGAGGTCAGTAAGGACTGCGTATCTATGCTGTATCCGAGAACGAGAACCGTGTTGTCATCAATACATTCAACATCGTAGAAATGCACCGTATCCGACTGTGTCCAGACATCATCCCAGGTTTCACCCCCATCTGTTGTATGCAAAACCATGCCATATACACCCACAATCCAGGCATTTGTTTCAGAGACAGCGTTGACGCCATACAGGTTATTTGTGGTTCCCGAACTTTGAGCCTCCCATTCTGCTCCTTTAAGAGGTATTGTATGAATAACAAAACAACTGTCCGGTCCCGGCCAATCCGTTATGGGACTTAAGTCTGTATTCAAGTCGGACGTCCTGCCGGTTCCGCCTCTTATCACATCATAGAAATGATAATCACCTCCCGTGTGATCCTTGAATCCAATGGAAGCGCCTGCTTTTTCATTGGAAAACGTACCGCTGACAACAGGGCCATAATGATACTCGATGGTATTCATAGCCTCATACAGGCGTAACTGAAAATTGACGAGAGCCGAGGATTCATACGTACTGTCGGCTCTTATATTCTTCCATTGGACGATAAAGACACGATTGGGTTCAGAACCTATTGTTTCATAGCTGATCGAACCCTCCCCACCTGTATCAAGATCATCCCACCAGGGAGCCAGAGTTTTTGAAGGACGTGCTTCATCCCCCAGGTTATAATTATCTTTACTGGAATAGAAAAGAATTCCGCCACCTGTTAATCCTCTTTCAGAATTCATATCACCATATCCCAATTCAGCCCAGCCGTTGATGTCTATCTGAATCATGTCATAGTCATATCCGTCATATTTAAAAACAAAAGGCAGTGTAACAGCTTCTGTTCCTTCATCGCCCCAGATATTTAATTCCTGACCCTGAATCTCTGAATAGACAGCAGATTTTTTTTCAACCGATGCCTGTGCAATGGTTGGCAGAGTAATCACTTTCATGGTTTGTCTGAGGGTATCATGTAACGGCTGCTGACTGGTACCCAGTTTGATGAAATCAACAAAGTAATTTCCTGTATCCTGGGCAGTAAATGTGTCCCCGAATGAAAATGTCTGTTCGACTCCGGGATTCAGGTTGCTAATTTCTGTCGTACTGTTAACATATTCCATTCCCGAGTCCGCCCCTGTAACACGAATTTTAACAGTATAACTATCCGAATATGTTTCTGTTCCAATATTGGTTGCTGTCCCGCCAAAAATCATTTCCGAACCCTGTAAATTTACACCGTGAACTGCTGTTAATTTAAAATTGAGCCAGGTTTCGGGTTCATACAACAGCGGCCTCTGGTATACCCCATTCCCATGGGTTGCAACCCTGAGATTACGATTAGAAGGAGATATGGAAAGATCCATTGCAATCACCGCTTCCGGGAGTCCTTCCATGAAAGTATTCCAGGTTGTACCAGCGTCCCGGGAAACATAGACACCGATATCATTCCCGATATAAACATAATCAGGCTCCAGGGGATCCACAGCAATCGACAGGGTGGGTATATCAGGAAGGGAACCGGTAATATCACTCCAGTTATCACCTGCATCAGTCGATTTATAAACATGGCCCGAACCAAATCCGCCAAAAACAACATAAACCATACGGTCATTATCCGGACTGACGGCAAGGTCCATGGGATACCTGTCCGGCAGAGTATTCGTTACATCGTCCCATGACTCCCCCCCGTCCAGCGTTCTATACAGGTGGGCCCTGGTTACTGTGGGAGCAGTCCCCACATACACTACATCGGGGCTGGTATGGGAAACAGCCATGGAAAGAGCGAAATTGCCATCCAGATCTTCATCATTCACTGCATACCACCATTCAGCATTATTCATGGTCTTAAACACTTTTTTCCTTCCCGCATACAGTATATTGGGATTGGACGGACAGATCATAAAAGGTGCTACGAAGGCTGCCGATCCTTCCAGGCCATCAACAGCAGCATAAAATGTCTCTCCGTGATTGACCGATTTTAAAATGTAATTTCTCACGAAGGACAGATAAACAATCCGGTCATCCGCAGGATGCACTGCATTCCAGCCGCCGTCTCCATCACCGGTATACTGCCAGTCACCGGATCCATCGAAGATTAAATTCATGTTATCCTGCAAACCTCCCAGGGCAAAATTTGAATCCACAGCAGAACTTGAAAAGCCATTGTAGAACTGAGTGGTTTGTAATCCCTGGCTGATCACCTGAAAATCCGATCCGAAACCGGTAATACGGGCCACTCCCTGATCAAAAGCGACGTACATAACATCCGGATCTGTTGGGTGGTGTACATAGGCATGATGATCACAGCATTCATAGCGGCCTACAGTGAAATTAGTTGCCAGGAACTCAAAAGAGCCACCTCCGTCATTCGACTTGTTTAAAAATATACCGGCCTGCATGATCTGGTTTAAATCTGTTGGATGTACAGCCACCCAATGGGAGTAATACCCCTGCCAGAGGGCTATATTTTGCCTGTTTATATTTGCCCAGGTCGTACCGAAATCATCCGTACGCCAGAGACCGTGACTCTCCTGGGTGTATGATCTGTCATCGGCAACAGTTGCAAAAATGATATCAGGATTTGAGCCATACATTTCCAGGAGGGTTTTCCCGGTATAAGGAGGGATTTGATCCATTTGGGTCCAGTTCTGTCCTGCATCCGGAGACCGGTATAAACCCGTTCCCTCACTGCCAAAATTACCGCAGGATACCATAATTTTATTTGTATCCGCTGTATTGATAACAATATCCTCTCCCATGATCACGGGCAAAACATTGACCCAGGTGTTGCCTCCATTCGTCGTTTTATAAATCCCCTCTGAAGTAGCGGCGTATAGTGAATTTGAATTCAGGGGATTCATACGCAAACATTGTACACCCCGTTCCTGGTTTGTTGTCCAGTCAAGGCTCTTGGTCCAGGTTTCACCACCATCGGTGGTTTTTAAAATACCAATACCGTAACTTCCACGTGTGGTATGAATGGCCACGCCGCCGATGGAGGATTGATAACCGTAGACTTCTCCGGTTCCGATATATATCGTACTCGTATCCGAAGGATCAATAGCAATTGCCATCACACCTAAAACCGGAAAGCCTGTCGGGATACGATGCCAGCCGCCCCCGGTTTCTGCTGAAAAGGTCCTCCACAGACCGCCGCTGGCGGAACCCGCGTATAATGTCGATGGATTCTGTGGATTTAAAGCCAGGCTGATCATTCTTCCCGATACATTATGAGGGCCCATGGTCTGCCAGACCGTGCCTTTGTGAGAAGATTGGGAATCCTTGCTTAACCTGCTTTTCACTTTTTCATATTGTCTGAAATATGTTTCGGCCGGTATGTCTTCGCCGGGGTAGGCACGTGATCGGGTCCAGAAACGCAGTGCTTCGTATGCTCCGGACAAACCGGGTTCTTGAAGCTTTGCAGGATGTTTTTTGTTAGCAAAATAAAAAAGGGATCCCAAATATACACTTATCGTGCTGAAGGCAAGTATAATGAAAAAACAAGCAAGTTTTTGTTTCATATATTTTACCCCTGATATGTTGAATAAAATTACGGGAATCCCGGGAGAATTCCAATCATGGAAATCATCCTTTTTCGGAGAGGGGATATAAGATATATTGAAGCAGTTTATTTCTTAACCAATGCTTTCTCTATTTCTGATTTCTTTCTTTTTGTGGTCACTTATGAAAACAAGTTTTCAACGTTTCCCAAAAAAAGAAAACCTCACAATTCGATTGTGAGGCTGTTTTTAGTGTTTGCGGTGACGACGAGACCGTAGAGCCCATTTACCCAACTTTACCTCACTTTACCTGAATTGCCCATTATACAATACTTTTGGAGATTATTTAGATTTTTGTAAATTTGAAAAATACTAAAAATACCCCACTTTGCGAGACAAAAGCGAGATAAAAATTTGCGGTCTTTTGGACTTTATCCTGGAAAAGTTATCTCGCAAAGTCAATTTGAATAGACTAACTTTTCAGAAAATGGCATCCGTTAAATTTATTGTGAAGAAGCAAAATGTTTCAAAAAAAAGTGGGCTCACCCCGGTGTATGTTCAGTATAATTATAGTCGCGAAAAACGGATTATAATTAATACCAAAGAAAAAATTGAACTGAAGTATTGGGATATCACAAAAGACAGGTTAAAGAAAGGGTGTCCCGATTATGATTCCATAAATAAACAGATCAACAAGGTCAGAATCAGAATCGAATCAATTGTGAGCGACGCACTCGATGACGGGATTGATCCAAATGCGCAGTTTGTTCTGGATAAGTATTATGGTAACCAGGAACAAACCATTAATGCCGGCGAAAAGGATTTCTTCTTTTATTTTGACCAGTTTGTTGAATCAAAGAGACAGACTGTAGGTAAACATACGATAAACGATTATAATGCTTTAAAGAAGCATCTGACCGGTTTTCAGAAATGGGATAAAACCAAAATCGACTTCAGTCTGATTGATTACAGTTTTTACCAGAAGTTTGTAAAGTTCCTGACACTTTATGCAGTCAAACCCGATAAAGAGAAAGGTTTGGCTACCAATACGGTTGCAAAGACAGTAAAGAACCTGAAGATTTTTCTCAGGGATTGTGGAAGAAAGAAAATTACAGAACCAATCGATTTGAGTGACTTTAAAACATACCAGGAGGAGGTTGATAATATCTATGTGAACGAAGATGAGATCAAAAAGATTTACGAACTCGATCTGAGTGAGGATCCTGAATTGGATAGGATAAGGGATCTGTTTGTCCTGGGATGTTTTACCGGATTAAGGTATTCCGATTTAAGTAATATAAAACCTGGAAATGTTAAGAAAGAATTCCTGTATATCAGGCAGGGCAAGACCATGAACAATGTTGTCATTCCTTTGAACAAAGTTGCTCTCTCAATCATCAACAAGTATAGTGGAGGAATTCCGGAGGGAATTCATATGAATGAATTCAACAAGCACATCAAGACCATAGCTGATAAAGCTGGGATTAAAGATGAAATTATCCAAATAAGAAGGAGAGGAGGGGAGCGGGTTGAAACTTCATATAAAAAATACCAGTTAATTGCCTCTCATACATGCCGGAGATCGTTCTGTACGAACGAATACCTAAAAGGAACACCACCACTATTCATTATGAAAATCAGCGGTCACCGGTCCGAGAAAAATTTTCTGAAGTACATCAAAGTGGATGAACAGGTTGCTGCTGAAAAAATGCTTGAGTTTTGGAAGAGCAGAGAGAATACTTAAAGGTAATTGCTATAAACCAAACTCTAATGTGGAATTTCTATTAAAAATGCTTATCGCTAAGTATATTTTTGAATAGGAAGAACAATTGTCTTTATATTTTCTCGCCCTCGTTTCTGCATTAGAAATACTGCCATTTTTTAATGACATATCCCTGATCCATTTCTCATGATTAAGAAAGGATTCTGTTTTTTCATACCTGGGTATATATTTCTTTAACATGTTTAAAGCGCCTGAACTTCCAAAGTCAGGGCATATATCTTCAAAGTGGAGTAAAAACCAATATTCAATAGAAGGCATACTATCACAAAATAATACATTTTTATTTTTGTGATATTTATTTATTAGTTGTTGTAGTTTCTTGTTCTCTGCAGGAACTCTCTTGGATTGATCTGCATCGAATACACAAATTATCTGAATACCACCCCTTAGAAGGTTACTAATTATCTTTTTAAAGTTATCTGCACAACCCTTACCAAAAAATCGAGGTTTGACAAAATATTGGTAATTGAATATCTTCTTTAAATGTTCAAAATAAAATTTTTCAGTTTTGCCTTCACCTATTATGTAAATTCCAGGTTTTGGCTCTCTAAACTTTTGTTTTCTTCCTCCCATTGGGTGGGGTATTAAATATTAGGGATTGCTCCGAACTTCCCATATTTGTAAGCTTTTTGTAACGAGCTAATTCGATTAACTCCTTTAAAATCGCTTAATGAGTAAATTTCTGTTGAACCATCCAATTTTTTATTAGTAAACCAAATATTGTCTTTTCTTAACAAATCTTCTTCTTCAAGTAATCCATCATTATGGGTTGTTATAAGCAATTGAGACCTATTTGATTGTTTGAGAAAACTTTCTAAAATGAATTCAACTAATCTTGGATGTAAGGAAGATTCAATCTCATCAATAGCCACAAAAGCATTTCTCTTAATAGCCTGAGAAATAATTCCAGCTAATCCCATTGTTCGCAAGGTTCCTTGTGATTGTAAACTGTCCGGTAAATCAAAAAAACCTTCCTTTCCCAATTTATCTATTATTCTATGTAAAAATATAGTATGCGGAATTCTAATTGTTTTTTCTTTTTTTAGCCTTTCTATTTCTTCAACAGGTAGGTCACTATCGGTGGTAAAAACATTTATTAATCTCCCAGAAATCTTTTTTTCCTCCAACTTTGTTGTAATATCCTCAATATTATAATCAGCCTTCTTTAAAAAATTCAGGATATATTCTTTAACAGAAGCATCTTCTTTAATTAGACTTTCCGTGTACTTTTCAAGATACCTGGTATCGGGCTCAACAACCTCCATAAATTGATCCTTTATCCAATTTGCGGCTAATTCTAATTCGGGTATATTCGCATTTACCTTATTATATGCAGAGAATACCGACATGTTTGGTAAACATTTTACAGAAATCTCCTCCTTAATAATTGAGCTGATTTTTATTTTGTTACCAAATCTTATTGTGGATACATTTGACTTAAACTCTCTGGTAAAGATTTCTGCTGGTTGTGTTCCAGGATAATAGAACAGACTTTCATAAATTATACTGGCTTCATCTAATTTAATCAAATAGTTATGTTTGATTTGATCTATATAAAAGACCAGTTTAAATTCAGTTGGTTCATTTTGCGACAATTTGTCCAATAAAAATGGTATAACTCTGGTTCCTTGGTCCTTATTTTCTGGAGTATTGAACCAAATGTTTTTCAAAAATTCAAAAGCATTTACAACATTACTTTTCCCAGATGCGTTTGCCCCATAGACAATGCCCAGTTTAAGAATTCTAACACCCGGTGCTACTTCAACAACATGAAATTCTTCAAGGTTATCGTCTTTTGTCGCTTCAAAGCTTAGAGTGACTTCCTCCTTAAATGAAAGAAAATTTGTTATACTAAATTCAAGTATCATTTCACAAATTGTTTTAAATTATATTGCAAAATTATGAATTAAATCTTTAAATATATATATTATATTGTAAAAAATAGCAAAATATATGCAAAATTGACAAATACAATATTAAAACAGGTATTTTTATTAATTATTAGTGAATCCTCCCTTCAAACTTCATTTTTAATACTCATTGATTTAGATTTATTAATTTTACAAAAGATACCTCGATAGTAATGCAAAAGCCGGAAGACCTGACCAAATTTCGCCGGTCAGATTACAATTATCATAAATAACAGAACAACAAGCACTTAACTCCGGCTTATGGTGGTCAATATGATCCGGCTAACTATGGTCAAGGCCACTGGCTTTTCCATATACTGGGGAATAATATACAGTTGAGTTGGCATAACCCAGTACATGGAGCCATTGTTGATATCCATTCAGCATATTCTTAAACTCCTTCGAATGAATATGTAACCTACGAATAGAATTTGTTGGGATCAATACTTTTTTTCTTCGATCACGGGTGATACTTAATTGTTCCATAATTTATTGATTTTGGTTTGGAACAATAAGTTATAACTACTCTGCGAACTAAAATTTGAAATTCACTAGAAATCGTAATAGTGTATGGGAGTTCCCGAAGAAGTGGATGTGTCGAAAAAACGTCCCTTTGTTTGTTTTCGTTTACAGGGGAGGTTAGTATTTTAAATTGTATGGTGGAGTATTGTTTGGTCAATCAAAAAATCGGACAAATAAGAGATTATCTAAAGGAATGCCCAAGAGCCAATTTCATGTTGTTAATATTTGGGGACACAATGGACAAGCAGGATAAAAATATTATTGAATTGAATAAATTCACCCAAGAATTAAAATGTCGATTTTACTACTTCGGAGTGGAATAACTTTTAGTACTAACTGTTTATAGATCTAAAAATTTCGTTGAGATTAAACCACATATTCCGCTATAAGATGAGCACACAGATGTAGAAATATCCATCGTCTCACAGTTTATAATAACACACATATTTGCATAAAAATGGATTGGTAATAGAGCATTTTCAGGTAAAGCTACAATATTACCAACGAGGTTAAGAATGTTCTTTAGAAAAATAACATTACTGATGGTATTGTGAGTGTCTATATTCAGGGGGCTACAGCAGTATTAATGATCCCAATTATTTTCGTGTATCTTTTTAAAGGCCTTTTTGATTCCATGGATTTACTAACTCAGATCTGGCTATACACAATTGAAAAGTCGTTGGATTTAGTGCGTATTAGATGGCAAATGTCACATTCCTACTCAGTAACCTATTCGTATCTCAGTGCATCAATAGGATTTCTTCTTGAAGCCTTAATGGCAATATAGCACACAGTAAGCCAAGCTAATAGCATAACGATTATTCCTGACAGTCCAAATATCCACCAAGAAAATTCAGTTGTAAAAGCGTAGTTTTGTCTCCACAGGTTAACAGATACCAATGTCACAGGTATAGCCAGAATTAATCCCATGGCAATATTTGAAAAGACACCTCTAGAGAGCAGTATTACTATCTTCAGAGATGAGGCTCCGTGTACTTTACGGATCCCTATCTCCTTGGTCTTTAAATCGACAAGTGATATAAAGATTCCCAGTATTCCAATGCATGACAGGAGGATCGAAATGAAAGAAAACAGTGTATGAATCTTTACCAGACGTTGCTCTGAAGCATACAGGTTCATTAATTTAACGTCGAGAAAGGAATATTGAAATGGCTGGTCCGGTTGATAATGGTTCCAGATTTTCTCAAGTACGACAAGTGAAGCCTTTATATTCCCGGGATTGGCTTTTACTGATATGATCCTTTTATATAAAGCACCTAGCTGTATGGCCAGAGGCTCAACGTTATGATGCAGAGAGTTATAATTAAAATCCTGAACAACACCTACGATTTCACCCCAAGCAGATTCACATGTCCTGAACTTTCTGCCAAGAATATTCTCTCTTCCTATTGCGTTTGCCAGTGATTCATTGATGATGAATGCCTCGTTGTTCCTGTCAAGCACGAAATTATGATTAAAACCACGCCCTTCCACAACCCTGATGTTATAGAAGTCGATGAAATTATAATCCACCATCATATAGGGAGTAATCCATTGGTCATCTTCAGATTCTCCTTCAAAATGAATACAATTTCTCCACAAGGACCTTCCAAGGGCAGTATTGGATGAAGTTACTTCTTTGATACTGGGATGAATTAGCAAGTCCTTTTTAATGGTTTCATAGTGAACTGAAAAGTTATCACCCGCCTGAAAATTAATGATGGCCTCCTGAGTATATCCCAGGTCCTTCTTTTGCATAAAGTTGATCTGTTTGAGCATATAACTTACATAGGTGATGAGTGTACAACTAATCGCTAACTGGGCAATGATCAATAACCTGCTTATTGGAAATTTATGTATAGCTTGTTCCTTACTCTTTTGCAGCAGAACTAGTATTTTTTTTGAGATCAGTATATGTGCGGGATAGATACTTGCCAGAAAGCTGAGAATCACAATAAAACCAAGAGTTGCCAGGTAAAACCAGAATTGATGATAGATGTAATGTGTATTGTCCAGAATACCGGATGCGATAAGTGCAGGATTGAGGATTTCTACCATCAAAATTGACAGGGAAAATGAAATGAAGAGAAAGAACATTGACTCTAAGAAATACTGAACAATCAAAGAGAAACGGGAGGAGCCCGCTATTTTTTTCGTTCCAAATTCAACAAATCTTTTATTGATCAGCGCAATGGAAAGATTGATATAATTAATGGTTGAAATAATAATTATCAGAAAACCGACCAACAATAGAATAATTACTACAGATATGTCAGATTTCTTCCAGTTTTGCCCCCACATAGTATGCTTGGAATATAGATGAATATCCTTTAACGGCTGTATTTGAAACTCGATATAATTTGAAATCCCGGATAAGTAAAGATTCTTCATTTCTTGTAGAGGATCATATAATGAAACCGGATCAGTTTTTTCCTCCAGCAATAAATATATACTGGTTGAATGATTATAGTTATCACGATCCCAATCCGATATTCTTTCTTTTATAGATAATAGAACATCTGCCTGAAAGTGAGAATTGCCTGGGATATCCTTAATAACCCCCGTAATTGTATATGGATGTTTATCCTGATACTGGATTATCCGCCCGACTGGAGAATTTTCCTTGAATAGTTTTCTGGAGAGGGATTCGGTCAGCACCATACTGAATGGTTCCTTCAATGCTGTTTCGGGATTCCCAAAAATAAAATCCAAGCTGAATATTCTAAATATATTATTATCTGTATAGGTAACATTCTTTGCTTCAAAGCGATTGTTTCCAACCCCGAACCAGGTTTGTCCCCAATATAACAGACCTGTAGAGGCTTCTATACCGGGAATATCTTCTTCGAATATTCCAATAAGCCATTCTGGCATTGCAGATAAATATTTCAGGTCCTGTCCCTGAAATTCCTGCTTTTCTATTACACGATAGATCCTGTTCCTGTTCTCGTGGAAACGATCGAACGAAAACTCATTGCATGCCCAATTGATTATGATGAAAAGGGATGCAAAACCAACCGACATCCCGATAAGGTTGATCAATGATATCCCTTTATTCCTTCTGAACGTGCGTAGTGCTATTTTCAAGTTGTTGCTGAACATTATCATAATAGAAGTAATTGGATTATTTGAACTTGTATAATTTTGTGCAAGGAAATCTTGTTTTGGTAGCTTTGTATCTTCTGTCCTTGATTTTATGAATTCATTGCTCATAGCGTCAGGCTGACCAAATAATGTAGTAGCTTTTTCAAAGGCCTCCCGCTCCGATAAGCCATTGTAGGTGCTGGATTCAATACTGTCCCGGATGTGAATCTCGATCTCCTCAATATCCCCGTCTTCGAAACCTGGTTTGCTCCGTAAACTATTGATCCAATTCTTGATTTCAGCTTCGAGGTCAAACATCATTCTGTCGGTATTATGCCCCAGAGCTTTGCCAAAACTGCCTGTACACTGAGCCAGTTTTCTTTTTCCGTTATCAATTCGAGTTTCCCCAACTCGGTAAGTGAATAGTATTTCCGTTTTCTCCCATTTTCAGAAATAATCCATTCGGATTCTATGTAGCCTTCTTTTTCCAACCGGTGAAGAACTGGATATAACATACCGTCCGACCACTCTAAAGTACCCCCTGAAAGATCTTTAACTTTTTGGATAATTAAATAACCGTAACTTTTACCCTCCTTCAGGATACTTAGGATTAGGGGTTTAGTAGATGCTGCCATTAAACCTTTTGATGCCATGCCATACCATATACATTGATAATCTATGTAAAGATACAATTTATACCTAGATAATCAAGGTATTTGTTGATTTTTTTATGTGATGAGCTTGTTTACTCAAGTGGAAATTCAGGACACAGGGTGGAAAAGCCGTTGAGATGGATTTTGCACACTTGTTAGGTGTAGTTAGTACTAATAATTAACCCTTCACCAAAACTTCGTTAATTTTTTCTTAAAGAATATATCCGATTATATCCACCTTGTAACTTCTGAAGAACTTCTATTTACTAAAACTCGATCCTATAGTTACCATTATATTTTTTCTGACATCCGCTATACATCATGAAAAAATCAGCTTCTTCTATTTTTATACTCTTGCATATTACAGAATCTACCAATATATCATTAAAATAATTCTTGATTTTTGACACTCTTAATTTACATAGGATGTATTCTCTTTTATTTGGTCGTACCATAGATTTAGTAGAAAATAGTAGCCCATCACTTTGATATAAAGTCTGGATTAGACTACTATCCGTCCAAGAATATTTTATTATACTTGGAAAATCTACAGCTTGATAATAAGCGTTTTCCTGTACAAAAAAATCTAATCTCATACATCTGTCTTCATTATCAAAGGTCTCCTTAACAAATCCATTATTTACAATATTGAGCGAATCAAAACAAATGCACCTCTTTGTAATTATTGGATCGGAAGAAGTAAATCTAAGTTCATGATACCTCGTATTAGGAGATGAAGGTAAGATGATCATTAGTATTAGGCTGGCAAATACAAAATTTACCATCTTTAATTATTATTTCTGAATCACTAATTACCCCTAACGTATATTTGCCATATGGCATTTATTTTTATAAATAGGTACGGTTTTTTATGGCATTTATTTAAATAAAGTGCCATGGTTGGTTTATCGTATAAATTTACTGTAATCAAAGATCAATTCCAAGGAAAATAGTATAGATGCAAACACCTGAATAAGGGAATACAATATTTTTTTTAAAATACCATTTAATTTATTTAACCAGGATCAGAAAATTTGAAATTCACATTCGGGAATCTTTCTTTACTTGACTTTATTGTTGTATTATACCGTTTTTCATACTCTGCCATTTTGCGATCAACATATGGACTGAATTTTAAATAGTCTCCCAAAGAATTTTGATCACTTTGAAGGACAATTTTTTCCAATTCTCTTGACAATTCTCTAAAGTTCTCTTCAGTATCAGTCGGCACAATTCGTACCGATTTAATTGATGGTTCCTCTTGATATAGATTCTTTTGTTCAGAAAGTTCTGATCCTGGTTTCTTTGATACAAGAACTGAACGATCTTCTTCGAGCATATCCTCTTCAGCTTTCTGCAGCTTCTTGCTCTCCAAATAGGCTTGCATCCTGCATGCATCCGAGCAGTATTTTGCGGTACTCCTGTTTACATATATTTTGGCACCACATACAACACAGTATTTTACGATAATATTTGGCTTTGTTGTTTTTCTTCTTTTTCCCATTATTATTATAATAAGTGAATTATATAATTAAATAAATTTACAATAAAATTTATAATAAATTAAACAAAATATTTATTTTCTTTTTGCTATAATTAATACGGGAGACAAAATGATCTGAGAGACAGCGTAGATTTAACCGGTTATCCCTGTTTAATTAGCTCGCTATTCCTCATTATTGCTATAATAGAGCCATTATTAATGTAAAAATAGGAGAGAGGTAATTTCGGTCGGAATGTGACTGTAAAAAAGCTACATCTTCAAAAAACACCATGAATACCTCAGTGAAAACGCTTTATTTTAAGCCTGGCCTATAATAGCGGCATTTTCTACTTGATTTTTGGATGTAACAATCAACGAACATAATTGCAGTCCGAATGTTACCGAATCACAAAAATCCAAAAGGTTAAGCTACAATGGATTGGTCCGAATTGATCTTATACCTGTCTCGCATCCATCCCACATGTTATTCAACTATCAAATTGCCGTATTTTGGGTAAGTGACTACATACCGTAGCTCCCATTCCTTTTGTTCAGTTGGTTCCAGTTCAAATACCCATTTCACTTCACCTGTCTCTTCATTCAACTTTGCTCCTGAAAGCTTTTGAGCATCAACTTCAATATTCTCAATCGTCGATACCGGTATTTGATCAAGTATGACCATATTGATCTTTTGAGGTTTATTATTTTTTACTGAAATCAACCAGGACCTGGTTTCTTCCTTCTTACTTGCCAGGAACTTTTTCGATGTAAACTGTTTTTGGATAGACCGGTTAACTACAACGCTTTTATCTCTTCCTAATGAGATGGTTAATGTGTCAGAAATATACCGGGCATCAATTAAGGTTTTACCCGTATAGGTATCTTCAAAAAATACATTTGCTTCCCCTTCAAGGAGGTTATATTTCTCCCAATCAGCAATATTTGCCAATAGGAAAGCATCATTATCTATTTTGGGAATACTCAGATATTCATACTCGGTCGGAAGTGAATAGTATTCCATTTCAATCGTGAAATTCTTCCCGTTTGAAGGTATGGAATAGGGTTCTTTTATTGAAAACTCAACCGTTGTCTGGTTTTCCAGTTGTGTGGTTTGAACAGGGATACTGGTCGTTTTCTTTTCTTCCGGCCGGCTCCTCTGGAATGGTGTGGTTGACACCCCTCTAATTCTGATACCTGATGCCGCTCCAGGTGAAGCTGATGGAGCATATCCCATAACAACAACTTCGTCAAGTCCAAAAGCATCTGCTTTCAACTGAACATTCATCATTGAACTGGTGATCGGTAACGCTTCGGTTTGCATACCAACGAATGAATAAAGAAGGGTTTCTGCATTTGGTGGTAATGTTAAGGAGTAGTTACCGTTCATATCTGAGACAGTTCCAATGGTAGTTCCTTTGACCATGATGGATACTCCCGGAAGAGGCTCTTTGTCTTCTTCAGAATAAACAATCCCATGCACCTGGCCAACATCATATACATAGGAGGGGGGAGGAGTGTTATAACGTAAAAAGTAAGTTTTTAGTTCAGGTGCATTTCCAGTAGTATTGGGATCACTGGATGAAAAGGTGAGTTTTACATTATCCCAATCAACATTTGTGTTTTGATGTAGATTAGCTTTATACACAAGATTGATAGGCTGTTCAATATTCTTTGCCCTTAAATCATAGGATGGAAACCAACCAGCATTTCCCACAAGATATTTAACCTCAAGTTCAGCTGTAGAATTTCTTTTCGCTTCAATATTAACCAGGATTTCTCCTGTTGGAAGTTCTTTAATTTCTAAAGCACCTTTAATTTGATTGTTTATTTTTTCCAGCTCTTCATTTATATC
>Ga0315537_1000083_pt1 | contig 58931 bp, 37 predicted proteins | sample SalMarSW160270MG_FD_203091 | JGI IMG/M metagenome (GOLD analysis project Ga0315537, IMG submission 203091) | Salt marsh sediment microbial communities from the Plum Island Ecosystem LTER, Massachusetts, United States - Salt Marsh Sediment SW1602-70 ... | reverse complement strand
ACACCCTGTTATATGCTGGACGCTACGATTGCACAGGTTGGGGATGGTGCAGACAATGTAGTTAAGGCGATAATGAAACTGCTGTAATACCCTTCTCACCCCGACTTCGCCCTCCTTAGTATAGATTTATCGGGACGAAGGAGGGCTTCTTATTTCGGAGGGCTTCGTAGGGCAAAGCCCGACAAAGTAAATCAAATGCCCTTGTAAGGAGGATAAAGCAAATGAGTGAATTATGCCTATTATGTATTGAAGAAAAGGTTACCTGGTAATTATTTTCAATTTGGCTTCAGTGTGTTCAGAGAAAGAATTACATCTCTTCACATAATCCAACATTTCATTGTAATCGTATCCGTATATGTTTTCGCTGAATTTATGCGCCCGCTGCAGCATTCTAATAAAAGGTTGAGGATTACTCTGCCTTGTCAGTTTTCTAAGGGTACCTAAGTAATCATCACGATATACAGTAGGTATAATTATTTTTGCCTGTCCTGCTTTGACTAATTCTGAGTTCATCATGATTCTGGCAATTCTTCCATTGCCATCAAGGAAGGGATGCACTTCGCTCACCACAAACATTATGTACGCTGCCTTAGCAAATGGATGATCTAGCGCGTTATAAAAATTAAACGATTGCATTAAAGTGCCCTTTACCAAATTGAAATCTACAAATGCAGTTAAGCCTGCAAAATTGTTTTCATCCTTTAATAGTCCCGGATCTCTGTCAGGCCTTGCCCCCAATAAGATTTTATGCCGGTAAATGATTATATTCAATAAATCCTCGGCAGAACCTGGCGTGATTGACATCTCTTCCTTATTAGATACAATCTTATAAGTTCCTAAGACATCATGGCTATCTTCATTCCTGGCTGGCAAAGGTCTATTTGTTTCTACAATTTTCTTCGCTTCTTCTACTTCAAATACAGTTCCTTCAATATAGTTCGAAAAGTAGCTTTCAAAAAAAGCAAAATTGCGAAATGCTATCGTAGTGGTATTTCTGTCAGGCCTGTTTTTAAATTCGTTTGTCTTTAAATCTCTGAAAAGATTCTCGAATAATTTTATCCTGGCAGGATCGTATGGAAACCCGAAAGCTCTGGCAATGGCGAGAGGGAATGACAAAACTTTTGGTGAATGAGTTGTTAATAGAGCACTGATTATTCTATCCAACTTTTCAAATTCCTTTTCCATTTTCAATTCAGGAGCAATTTCCCTGGCTCTGTCCCGGACATTGTTAAGCTCTTCTTCTCCATTTACCCTGATTATTTGCTCTAATTTATCTTCTATCTGAGGCATGGTTAAACACTTTGAACTCCCGCTTACATTTTTTGAAGGTTGGATATTCTCTAAAAATGCTCTTGCCCTTTGCGATACATATAAGCCACCAAAAATTTGATTATCACCTGTTATAGGTTTAGGTCCTTCAAGAAATCTAAGCGAAATATCTCCAAGATTTACCTTTTTTGTATATGAATAAGTCAAAAAAATTTGACCTGCATCTGTTGGCTTAAACTCAAATGCGGAGCGATGACTCATAATGGCCCCAGGATAAAGCCTACCAAGGATCAAGAACAAGTTTCTCTGTATTATTTCGCCAGGTGGGTCGATAAGATTTGAAGAATATAATCGTTGTGCAATTTTCCTGATCGTGCCATTTTTTTCAAGCTTTGAAACTTGCTTTGAAATTTTCGGATCAGATGAACTGAAAATTATTTCCTGAAGGTGAATGGGTAAAATTTTTTCCATTAAGGATTTGTTTTTTGCAAAAATAGAAAATAATTTCCAGTAAGAAGCTCAAAATGGATATTATTTTCCATGCATATCACCATAAGAAGGGAAATTTTCCAAATCAGATCATCCCGGCATCGATCATGCGAATGATATCATCAATCAGCCGATCCTCACCCGGGGCATCAAATTCCCATTTGAGATTCGAACCGAATATCCGGGCAATGGCCTGCCAGAAGAAAGCAGATACTGAACCTTTGAGTTCCTTCAGCCACTTATAGGTTGTATCACCCGTTTCCCGTTCAATCAGTTTTATAAGCAACCTGCCCTGGCTGATGGTAAGTTTTTTAAGATCATCCTCAAATTCACTGAAGAGTTCATCCTCCATCGTGTTGATATATTCCTTCTTTTCCTGCTCCGTGGAGAGGGTTGCAATGTGGCGGTCCATTTCCAGAAGCTTCTCTTTTGCCAGTTTTGCATAGGGATAGACTTTCTTAATATTTATGATCAACCGGCTGTATCTTCTCATTTGCCTGCGGTTGTTAAACTTTGGACGGGGGTAAACAATCACCTCCTCAATGGTTCGATGGGGAATTGTATCCCCATCGATGAGGGTACTGGTTACGATCTCGAAATCTTTAAGTGTCAGGGTATCCAATATCTTTTTGCCCTTCTCCTGTGCAGACAAGATTTGAACGGTAAAAAACAGTCCGGTCAATATGTAAAGTTTCCAGCTCATCATTCAGTTAACGAATGACCATTTCAAGAATTGTACCAGATGCAAAGTAAATCCATTTAGGTGAAGTAGAAAAGGGGTGGGTTTGGATAAATGCCGGTGAAATTCATTTTTGAACGATTTTCATCTATCTTTTAGGTATATTTAATCCGGGGAGACAAAATGGATAAGGTATGAAATACACTGTCAGGGAACTACAGAATGAGAATAAATTCATACTGTTGCACATTCTCTCGCTGGAGGATATGATCCCGTTTGTATTCCGGCAGATGAGGAATCGCAATCCTGCAATTGTGATTTTTTATACAGTTGCCTTATGTTCCTTTGCATGGATGGTATGGATCTTTTTTTGCACACTGTTACCGGGTCAGTGGGGTTGGGTAAAAATCATGCTGCACTGTTTCTTTGGATTCATTTTATGGCCCGTCATTTTAATTCCGGTTCATGAACTTACCCATGCAGTGGTATACAAACTGGCGGGAGCACCCGTTATAAAATTTGGGGTTAAACCGGACAGCTTCCTGTTCTACGTCACGGCTGACAAATACGTAATGGGCAGGAGGCCTTTCATGGTGGTCGCTTTCACCCCGTTTATCGGCATCAGTGTTGTTCTCATTCTATTGATCTTTTCCACAGGCTATCCCCTTTCCTGGAGTTTCATCGCCTCTCTTTTTGTGCACACAACGATGTGCATTGGAGATTTCGCGATCACCGGTTTTATCGTGGCGCAAAGTAGCAAAGAGATCTATACTTATGACGATACAGAGAAGGAAGAAACCTATTTTTATATCAAAAAAATGTTGAATTGAATGTTTACAAAAGCGATAGTAAGGGTTCCGGGACGTAACTTTGATCAGGGAATCACCACCTCCGGTTTGGGACCTCCGGATTACACCAGGGCGCAAAAGCAACATTCATCCTATTGTGAAGCGCTCAGGAAATGTGGGCTTGACCTGATGATTCTGGAACCGAACCTTCAATATCCCGATTCCACTTTTGTTGAGGACACAGCTATTGTAACTCAATCGATGGCAGTCATAACCCGTCCGGGCGATAAAAGAAGGGCAGGAGAAGAAGAAGAGATTGAACAGGTATTGAAGGATTTCCGTAAAATAGAAAAAATTTTACCCCCCGGACATGTAGATGGAGGGGACATTCTTCAGATTGACAACCATTTCTTCATTGGGATATCAGGCAGGACTGATCCGGAAGGTGCCGATCAGTTGAGATCGATCTTTTCAAAACATGGCTTTACCTCATCGACCATAACTGTGGGAAATATGCTCCACTTGAAATCCGGGGTCAATTACATTGGAGAAAACAGGCTGCTGGTACGTCAGGAAATTGCCGCAATGAAAGCGTTTGATAACTATGACAAGATTTTGGTCCCTCCCATGGAGAGTTATACAGCGAATTGTATCCTGATCAACGGTTACCTGATAGTGCCGGAAGGCTTTCCGGAAACAAGGGAAAAACTGCTTCATAAGGGATGTACACTGATCGAGCTGGAGATGTCCGAATTTCAAAAGATGGATGGGGGATTGAGTTGTCTATCACTGCGTTTTTAACTTTTTTGCGATTCTTTTTCAGTAATTCATTTCAACAGGTATATTTGCGTCTTTCAGTTTAATCAACTTCCAGATCAAATGAGCAATTTTACTAAAGTAATCCGGAAATTTCCACGGGAGTTCTGGGTATCCAACCTGATGGAATTGTTTGAGCGATGGGCCTGGTATGGCTTTTATATGTCATTTGCTCTATATCTCACCCTCTCAAGAGACACAGGAGCCCTGGGATTCAGCCAGGCTCAGAAAGCTGCGATTATGGGTACAGGATCAATGCTTTTATATTTTCTACCGGTGATAACCGGTGCCATTGCTGACCGGATTGGGTTCAAAAAGGTACTGATCCTCTCCTTTACGACATACATCATTGGTTATTACATGACCGGTAACTTCGAATCGTATGCTGCCGTTTATGCAGCCTATCTGTTCCTTGCATTCGCCGGCGCCCTGTTTAAACCGATCATTTCAGGGATGATCGCTAAAACCACGGATGAGGAGACATCCTCCATCGGATTCGGGATCTTTTATATGATGGTCAACATCGGAGGTTTCATCGGTCCGTTCATTGCCGGGATGCTCTATAAACTGAACTGGAATTATATTTTCCTGATGTCTATCATCACCGTTGGACTTAACTATATTTTCGTCTTTTTCTTTTTCAAGGAACCGGGACGAGAGAAAAGTACCGTTACATTCCTGAATAATGTAGGACATGCATTAAAAAACATCTGGATCACACTGCTTGATTTCAAATATGTACTCTTCCTGGTGATCATGGCTGCTTTCTGGACAGCGTTCAACCAACTCTATTACTCCTTCCCTGTTTTCCTGGAAGATTGGGTGGATCTGGATGCATTTGCAGCAATTTTTGGTATAGCATCGGGGAAAATAACAGCCGTTACCATTTCCAGTCTTGATGCCTTTTTTATCATTGCTTTTCAGATTATTGTTTCAACCATTGCAATGCGCTACAAACCACTGCACGCAATGATGACCGGTATTGTCATCCTGGCTGTCGGGGTTGGGATCATGTTCTTTACCCAAATTGTATGGCTGATCATTTTTGGTGTATTGATCTTCTCTATTGGTGAGATGGCCAGCTCTCCAAAATACACGGAATACATCGGCCGAATCGCACCAGCTGATAAGAAAGCACTATACATGGGAACATCATTCCTGCCTATTGCAGCTGGTCATAAATTAGCAGGAATTTTCTCAGGTAATCTCTATGCAAACATCGCGGAGAAATTCACCCTGCTCACCAAAGAGGTTGGAACGAGAGGATTCGTCCTGCCTGAGATTTCTGAAACCTTTACACAGACGGATTACCTGGAAATGGCTGGTAACCAGATGCAGATGAGTGGCGATGAACTGACACAATATCTCTGGAACACCTACCACCCGGAGAGGATCTGGATGGTCTATTCCGGTATAGCCATTGGAGCCGCTTTATGTCTGTTTTTATACGACCGGTTTGTCCTGGGGAGAAAAACAAGTTAAAGGTTATATGTTATTAGTTATAAGTTAGTTAAGAAGATTATCTTGCCGGAAATCAGATAAAATTTACTTGAATTAGAGTGACTCATTGGAATAGTATGATTACGGAGTAAGGTTTTATGATCGGGGTAAGGTTTTATTATTTTACCTCTCTGGGATTAAAAAACTTATCAACTTATTAACTTCTTTTACCGAGGACCGAGTACCAAGTACCGAGCACCTGCTTTAGTTTTCATACTACTGCCTGCTGCTTACTGCCTGCTGCCTCCCTCAGTCTCTCAGTCACTTCGTCTATTCGTCTCACCCTCTCACAGTCTCCTTCATTTATCCATCATCCTTAATCCTTCATTTTATTTCTTCCGCTTTCCGCATCTTATTATCCCGGCAATCCATGTAATTCCGGAACAGGTATTTTTTCCCTGAGGGTTTATGGGTAATGATCATATCCTTTTCGTTGGCTGCCCATTCCCAGTCGGTATCGTTTGATACCTCTTGCCCATCAAGGTAGAACCAGTAATATTCTTTGTTTGCTTTCCATTCTGCTTTACCGGTTGTCGCTTCTTCATCCTTTTCGGCAACCTGCTGTGTTCGCGTCTGAACTGTTTCGGGAGGTTTAATGTTTAGAGGGACAGCTGCACGCAGGGTATTATCCAGCTGATTCCAATAATTTTTCAGCAGATAGGAATTATCACCATAAAAGACTTTCAGGTCTTTTTCTGATTCTCCATAATCTGTATCGTTGGTCACTTCCACTCCCTTCAGGTAGAACCAATACCCATCCCGGTTGGCTTTCCAGTATGCTTCCGTGCTGCTATCGAGGTTACGTGCTGGTCTCAGATCCCCTTCTGCCACTGTTGAATAGTCTTCAAGGAGGTAACTATTTCCGGTCAGGCTGCTATATACCAGGATATCCTTATTGACCGGGTTTTTGTTTGCTTCGGTCAACAACCGTTTACCCTCCTCAAACATGTAGATCTCCGATGCTATTTTACCCCACATCATGGGTGATCGGGTTGCAACGATTGTTGCCTGTTTATAGTCGGTAGCCGGTGTATTTTTAAAATCCTGCAACAGGTATCCCCTGTTTGCTTTTTCGTGAACCACCCAGAGGTGATCGCCAAACCAATCGGAAACGGTTTCATTATGAATGGGTATCCCTTTGTCGAAGAGATAAAATCCCTCTCCATTTCTTTTCCAGAAGATCTCTCCGTGCAAATTCACCAGTTCGGCTGCTCTTAATTGATTATCTGTAAGAATTGTACCATTTCGCAGGACATAGGTTCTTTTGGTAGCTTTATCATAAATAATGAAATCATCTCCTGCCTGAGCCATTTCGATATCATCCCCTACCGGTCTGTTGTTCCGGAACAGATATTGACCAAGATTATCTGCTTTCCAGGTGATCTCCGCATCCACAACATTATTTTTGATCATCTCGGGTTCTGCGACATTGATTTTCTGAACCGGTTCGGCATTCACATGAGAAACCGGGATTATTTCCTCTGAAGGGGGCACAAAATAGAAATCTCCAACCAGGGAGGAGGATTCCCAGGGAATTTGTCTTCCATCACTCAGATCAAGGACAGCCCTTCTGACGTTTTTAAATGTTTCTTCTATCTTCTGGCCTTCCACCTGGATCTCATTCAGCAGGATCTCAGTATACAATCCGTTCTTTCCGGTTCCGTCGGATGCCACAGAGCCCGGTGCTGTTGCATATGCAATCATTGTTCCCGTCGGTGCATTAATGGTTGCCAGTCCTCGTTTAGACGATCTGAAGCTACGAGCAAAGGGATTATCCCGGCAGGCATCCATAATGACCACATTCATCCTGTTCCGGGCATTTTCCATCTGAGCCAGGACAAATCCAGCTTCCACACACTCGTATTCCACCTCCTCCTGGTTATAAATCTCTGCCTCCACCGGAATCAGGTAATTAATGCCATCAACCTGTAACCCATGACCTGCATAATAGAACAGCCCTACACCTCCCCGTTCCAGTTTTCTTCCGAACTCCCGGACTGCACGTTTCATCTCATCCTTATTGGGAATCTCAGTCTTCAGGATCACATCAAATCCTAGCTGTTTCAGGACGGCAGCCATTGCCCTGGCATCATTAACCGGATTGGACAGAACACCCATTTTGTACCTTGAGTTTCCGATGATCAGGGCTGTCCTGATCTCCTCTTCCGGTTCTGCTTGTCCGACTGCCCTGCTGGTAGAAAAAACCAGAAAACAGATCACAAAAAACAGTAACACGCTTAATTTTTTCATTGCCAATTCAATTTTAAAAACAGGAGTTTGTCATAACGAAGTTAATCGGTTTTGGGGTTTCTTCCAAATCTGAACTGTTACCTGTTTATAACCCATTTGCTTTATACGAAGAAAACCCCATATTGTTCCCTGATAACCATGATAATTTGAGTGGTCCTCAGACATGCTGATTCCAGCACAAAAAACTTTCTCCCTGGTTTTTACTAAACCTGGTCAAAATTTTGTAAATTGAAATCCGATTGTGATTGAGGGGACTGGAAGAATTTATTATCAATCTATTTTAGACAATAAACCATAGAAAAAATGAAAAAAATCATCTCAACCTGCCTCTTGCTTTTTTTTATCGCTTTCATTTTCAGCACCCAGGCACAGAAAAGGGTAACGACTCCGTCTGACCGGTCAACCGCACAGGAATTCAGGAAAGTACAGTTTGGACTGGGTCTTGGTCTCAATGCCTCCACTTTGGTGGCAGACTGGGGAATTAATAGTACCAGCCAGATAGGATTGAATTTCGGCACTTATGTAAAATTTCGGTTTATAAAATTAATTGGCTTTCAGCCAGGTGTGCAAATATCCACCCAGGGAATAAACTTTGAAGAGGATGTCTCAATCAATCTCGCTTATATTCAGGTCCCGATTGTCCTCAAGATTTATGCTTTCCGGGGATTGAACTTTGATGTTGGTCCTCAAATCGGGGTGTTGACATATGCTAAATTCTATAACCCAATCACTGATGAAAAGGATGATTGGATGGATATGTTTACACCCGTCGATGTTGCACTCCGCCTGGGCATTAACTATGAATTCAACTTTGGCCTTTGCATTACAACCCATTACAACATGGGCTTGACCAACGTGAATGATGCAGATGACAGATCAGAATTCCCGGTAAAGAACGGGGTCTTTCAGTTAGGGGTTGCCTATTATTTTTAATAATCTCGTCTATCAGGATGCATTCCATGAGAGTCAAGAACCCGGACAGATTATTGTGAAACCATGAAAAAACTCCTTCAATCTGCCTTTTGCTCTTTCTTATAGCGTTTACCTTCAGCTCTCATGCGCAGAAAAGGGTAACCTGTCCCCTCTGACCGGTCAACCGCACAGGAATTCAGGAAAGTACAGTTTGGACTGGGACCATCATCCAGGATTAGTCTTCCAATTTTGAGTCCACTCCGAAAAGTATGAAAATAGAAATATGCCACAAAGGCACAGAGTCACACAAAGAATTCATTTTCAATGAATTATATCTAGTGCATCTTAGTGTCTTGGTGCTTTAATGGCGAGATTATTACTTTTCGGAGTAGGCTCAATTTTAACAAAAATCACTGTTGAAATAAATATTTTTATACTTTTACTTTCACAATCATCCTACATACATGATATCTGCTTTACCACATCTGCAAGCACACCCAGCATAAGTATTCATGAACACGATTGAGCTTCAAAACATTACTAAAACCTTCAACCATTTTAAAGCGGTTGATGATCTTTCCCTGGCTGTGCCAAAAGGAAGCATTTACGGTTTCATCGGGCCAAACGGGGCGGGTAAGACCACCACCATCCGGATGATCATGAATATCCTGTATCCGGACAGTGGAGTGATTAAACTGCTGGGGAGCGAACACCTTGGCACCCGTCTTGACCGTATTGGCTATCTCCCGGAAGAACGGGGGCTCTATAAAAAAATGAAGGTCAGGGAGATCCTTAAATTTCATGCCGAATTGAAAAATGGTACAGACATAAACAATCGGATCAATTACTGGTTAAAACGACTGGAACTGGACGAATGGGCTAATAAGAAAGTTGAAACCCTGAGTAAAGGAATGAGCCAGAAACTTCAGTTTATCGCAACCATCATTGACAAACCGGAGGTGATCATCCTGGATGAACCATTCAGCGGACTCGACCCGGTTAATGTTGATGTCCTTAAAAACGCTATTCTTGAGCTGCGGGAAGAAGGGGCAACCATTATTTTCAGCACACACGACATGAACGTTGCCGAAAAGATGTGTGACTACATTTTCATGATCTTCAAAGGGAAGAAAGTACTGGATGGTACCCTTTCCTCCATACAGGACCGGTATGGAAACGATACAATACGGATACAGGCGGAAAACGGGAAGTTCGTTCTTAGCCAGTTGCAGGGGATCGAGAAGATAAACGACTTTGGCCAACAGCAGGAGATCCGGATCTCACCCTCGGTTGATGCCCAGGATATCCTGTCAGCCATCATACAGAAAACCCGGGTTACTAAGTTTGAAATTACCCGGCCTTCGCTCTATGATATTTTTATACGGATTGCCGGTCCGGCAGCAAAAGAGGAGGAAGATGCGTAAAATACTGATACTGACCCTTCGGGAGTACCGGACATCGGTCCGGACAAAAAGTTTTATTATCGGACTGCTTCTGGCTCCCCTGTTAATGGGTGGAAGTATGATTGTCTTTATGCTCCTCAAAGATAAAGTCGATATCAATGATAAAAAGATAGCCATTATCGATCATTCGGGAATCATGGCTGATACCCTGGTAAAAACAGCAGAGTACAGGAATAGTTATGAGATTTTTGACCCGGAGACCGGAGAAAAGGTCAGACCAGCCTACCTCCTTGAAATCATTGAATCCGACAGCGCATCCCTTTTCGAAACCAAAATGAAACTTTCGGACCGGGTGCGATCCCGGGATTTACACGCGTTCATCGAAATCGGCCCCGGGATAGTACACCCGGCAGATGATCCGGAGAAAGCAAGAATATTATACTATTCCGAACATGCCTTCATGGATGATGTCATCAACTGGTTTACCTGGCCAATCAATAACCGGGTCCGGCAGATCCGCATTGATGAATTGGATCTGGATGAAGAGGCCGTCGGAGACCTGTTTCACTACAACTACCCGGAAAGAATGGGACTGATCAATGTTGACAGAAAAACCGGAGACGTGAAAGATGCGCAACACACCAATGAACTCCAGACTTTCCTCATCCCCTATATTATGGTTCTGCTGATGTTCCTGATGGTCATGATGAGTGCAGTCCCCTTACTTACGGCGGTTATGGAAGAGAAGATCGAACGGATTGCAGAAGTCCTGCTGGGATCGGTTACACCCTTTCAGTTCATGATGGGAAAAATCCTTGGAAGCATCAGTGTTTCAATGACGGTATCAGCCGTCTATGTCATTGCCGGAATAGTGGCAGCTAAACAGATGAATGTCGGGGATATGATCCCATATCATGTACTCCCCTGGTTTTTTGTTTACCTCATCCTGTTCGTTATCATGGTTGGATCAGCCATGGCTGCCCTGGGTTCTGCCTGCAACGACAACAAGGACGCCCAGTCGCTTCAATTCCCGGCCATGATACCGGTCATTCTGCCCCTGTTTATCATGGTCCCCATTATACAAAATCCGGTAGGCAGCATGGCAACAACACTTTCATTGATACCCCCCTTCACACCGACACTAATGATCATCCGGCTGGCCACTCCCGTGACCATTCCCATCTGGCAGCCCGTTGCCGGACTGGCTGGAGTCATTCTTTTTACGCTCTTTTCTGTCTGGGCCGGTGGAAGGATCTTCAGAACCCTGATATTGATGCAGGGAGTAAAACCAAAACTGGGCAACCTGCTGAAGCTGGTTTTCCGGGGATAACTTTTAACTTTTAACTTTTAACATATAACGTAAATGGTGGTGCACACCACCATTTACTCCCCTTTCCCTGCTTTCACAACCTGGTAAGCTTTATCCACGATCAGGTCTGCCAGCGGCTTGAGGGATGCAACACTGCGGTGTTCACGTTCAAGGATCTGGAGCCGAAAGTCAGTTATTGCCTCTTTCATACGAAGTATCTGATTGATCTTTGTCTCCGTGTAGGTCAGGTCAATGAAAATCCGCAGGTCAATTTCCTCCGCATTGATGGCATACAGACCATCGATAATCAGCAGGTCGATCTTGCTAAAGTCGGTGATCAGTTTATCCACCTGTTCGGGAATCAGGTCGATACAGGGAATAACGCATTCCTGAGCCTCCTTGAAATCACGGATGGTCTTTCTTATTTTCACCCAGTCGTATTCATCCAGGCCAATTTTATCAAATCCTTTATTCCTTCGCCATTCCTCCCTTAACAGGGGTTGAATTTTGTAATAGTTATCGGTATGAATGACCTTCACACGGATTTTATCCTGTTTCAGGAGTTGTCCCAGTGCATGTGCCAGTTCGGATTTCCCCGATCCCGATTCTCCGGAGATACCAACAATATAGCGGCATCGCTTTCCTTTCTTTTTCAGGTCTTTTTGCACATATTCCCGGATGACCTTTGCAGCATCCTTGTGCATGTCATTGATCAACAATATATCGCCTAACATGTTCCCTGATTTAATTATTCATTCGTATAACCACCTTCTGGTTACTTTGTAACTCATATTTTTCCCCACAAAGATGGATGTTAATCTTTTCATCTCCATCTTTCTGAGCTAAAATTTCAACTTTATCCCTGCTCAGGTCGACCTGATATTTCGTCTCTTTGAACCGGAAACTGAAATGCACACTGTTCCAGCAGGCAGGCAGGTCAGGACAGATTTCGGGCAGCCCTCCTGAAAGGTCAAGTCCACAGAATGTCTTAAGAACCGAATATACAGTACCGGCCATTACCCCGCAATGAATTCCCTCACCGGTTGTACCGCCCTGGATATCGACCAGATCACTCTGCAAAGCCTCCATGAATAATTTCCATCCCATGGAGCGGTCTCCCGTTTTAGAGGCCAGGTGGGCATGAACCACACGGCTTAATGTTGATCCATGAGAAGTTCTTGCCAGGTAGTAATCCAGATTTCTTTTCAGGTAGTCTTTTGGTAGTGTATAGCCCAATGTTTCAACAAGTGCAGTAACCTCACGCTCGTCCAGATTATAAAAGATCATGAGCAGATCAGCTTGTTTTGACACTTTGAAGTCGTCCGGTGATTTGTTTTCTGCTTTCAGTATCCGGTCCATACGATGAATATCGCCATATTGCTGCCGGTAATTATCCCAATCAAGCTCCATCAGATCGAAGTATCCGCTAAACTGTTCAATGATCCCATCCGGAGAGATTTCCAGTGCCAGGTTTTTTGCTATTTTTTTCCATTGGCTGATCTCAGAATTGGTCAAACCGATTGCATCCATCATCGCTTGTCGTTCGCCCGGAGAGAAGCGTTCAACAATCCGGAAGGCTTTATCGAAAGCCCAGGTGACCATCAGGTTGGTATAGGCATTATCCTTCACTCCTCCCCGGTCCGCCCCCGGGTATTTCTCATGGAATTCATCCGGACCCATCACCCGGTCGATATGGTACTTTTGTTCCCCATCATCCCATTCGCTTTTACTTGCCCAGAAACGGCAAATCTCGAGGAATATTTCCGCACCATACCGGGTCATAAACTCCTGGTCGTCTGTTATCGAGTAATAGGTCCAGATATTATAAGCGATAGCCAGTGAAACATGCCGCTGCAATGAACTGTAATCATCACCCCACTCTCCGGAAACCGGGTTCAGGTGAATAATTTGTGTCTCTTCCCTCCCATCACTGCCACTCTGCCAGGGGAACATGGCTCCTTTGTATCCATGCTCCCTGGCGTATTCTCTGGCTTTATCAAGACGTTTGTACCGGTACATCAGCACAGATCGTACAACCTCCGGGAAATGAATGGTATAGATTGGAAGAATATAGAGTTCATCCCAGAAAATATGCCCCCGATATGCTTCGCCATGCAGTCCCCTTGGAGGAATCCCGGCATCGAGGTGAACATGATGAGGAGATGCTGTAACCATCGAATGGTACAGGTGTAACCGAATGATTTTTTGGGCACACCGGTCGCCATCAATCCTGATATCGGTCTCTTTCCAAATTTTTTGCCAGGCATCTGCCGAATGCTGTAATTCTTCCCTGTAACCGGGAAAAGAAATCAGGGCGTTTTTTGCACTCTCCAGCGGCTCTTTCACACCCATATAATCTGATGTATAGATTACCACCAGTTTTTCAAGGGATATTTCCTGATCCTTATTCAGATCGAACGAAAAAAAGGATCTAATCCAGCCTTCTCCGGTTTCTCTCCGGGATTCAGCGACCTTCAAACCATCAGGAAGATGTAGCAGATATCTGGCTGCTTCAGCAATCGTCACATTTGACCCGGTTGTTTTTACAACCAGGAAGTCTTTATTGTCTTCAGAGAATTGCTCAAGTGGCTCCAGGTGTTTCTGGTTCAGTTGCCTGTAACGTTCCACTCCGGCATTGATATGATCTCCATTCAATTCAGATGAGATGCTAATCCTCCCATTATAATTCAATGGTTTAATGGTATAGCGAATCCCTGCCTTATGTGGATCATTCATGCTTGCAAAACGGGAGGAGCGTATCCATGTTTTTCTCCCCTCCAAATCGGTTATGATCAATTCGCGGGTTAGTTCTCCCGACCTGAAATCCAGATACCTGGTAATACTATCGATTGCAAAGGATGGATCAGGAGTAAAACCGAACCACTCACCATTATCGATCCTGAACTGTATGGGAAGCCAATTGGGAATATTAACAAAATCCTCATTCTCAACCTCCCTGTCTCCCACCTTGGATTTCAGCCTGTTGTATAAACCGGCAACATAGGTGCCGGGATAATTCACCTGGTTTGCCCTGCTATCCTCCATCGCCCCGCGTGTACCAAAAAAACCGTTCCCGATCGCCAGTAATGCTTCTCTTGAACGTTCCCTCTCCATATTATAATCATAATAGGTAAGTGACCAGCTACTCCTTTCCAACCCTTCCACGAACCAATTATTGATCTCCTCAAGGGAAATTTCTCCCAGATCGGTTACCACCCGGTCAGCACCATTGGCATATAAATCCCGTATATTATTCTCCCTGGCAATCCCCAGTACAAAGCCGAAATTTCCCCTGTATCCTGCCTGTACACCCGATACGGCATCTTCCACAACGACCGACCGGTGATACGCTACACCCAGTTCATCACAGGCCGTAGTGAAAATATCAGGTTCCGGTTTCCCCTTTAATCCTCTTTCAGCAGATACAACTCCATCAATCCGGGTTTCAAACAGGTGAAGCAGACCGGTAGCCTCAAGTACCGGTTTGCAGTTTTTACTGGAAGACGCTACGCCAATCCGGATCCCCTTATCCTTAAGCTTCGTAATGAGTTCAACGCTTGTATCATATACTTTCACACCTTCCGTATCCAGCACTTCATTGAAAAACTTATTTTTCCGGTTTCCCAAACCACATATTGTTTCTAATTCAGGTGAATCACCCGGATCGCCAAATGGAAGATCTATGGCGCGTGACTCAAGAAAGGATGCAACACCTTTGTACCGTGGTTTACCATCAACAAACGGAAGGTAGTCATCCCCATGGGTAAACTCCCTGAACGGTTCACCATATTTCTGCTCACGCTCCCTGAGGTAATCGTCAAACATCCTTTTCCATGCTGAACCATGCACCAGTGCAGTCTGGGTGATGACTCCATCGAGATCAAAAATAACAGCATCAAAATTCATTATTTTCCCAACTTTATCTGTTTTAACCTTGTTTTAACCGGGAAGGTATTTAATTTTATGAAACCTTTCAAAAAAACAACAGGAGGAAACAGATTCTCCTGAAAAAAATGGTAAAAAGATTTTTCTTATGAAGAGATTGTTCGTGATAGCCAATCAATTACCGATAGAAATTCGAAAGATAAAGAATAAATTTCAAATTCATGTGGGTGAAGAAAGAGAAAAAGCCGGACTGACAGATTTTTATGAAAGTTACGATACACACTGGATCGGTCTTACGGGTGTGGAAAATTATTCATTCTCTCCTGAGGAAAAGGAACGACTTGATAACCAGCTCCAAAAAGACTACCGTTGCCTTCCGGTTTTTCCTGATCCTGCCGATCAAAACAATTATCTTCATGGATTTGTCAAGAATACCCTATGGCCCCTTTTCCATTATTTCACACAGAATGTTACGTATATAAATGAACAGTGGGCAGCGTATCAAAAGATCAACCGGTTGATTGCTGAAAAGATTGCTGAAGTAATCCGGGATGGGGATATTCTCTGGATCCACGATTACCACCTGACCCTGTTGCCCCAGCTTATCCGGTCACAAAAACCGGCAGTCTCAATAGGGTTATTTATACACATCCCCTTTCCTTCCTTTGAGATCTTCAGGTTGCTGCCCTGGCGTAGTGAGATCCTTGAAGGAATACTGGGTGCAGATTTGATAGGATTTCACACCTACGATTATGTCAGGCATTTTCTCAGTTGTGTCCGGCGCATTCTGGGACATGATACAATCTTTAACCAGATCCGGATTGATGACCGAACCCTGAAAGTGGATGCCTTTCCAAGGGGTATTGATTTCGATAAATTCCGGAAAGGAGCCTTGAAAATCAGGGAAGGTACAGACAGACAGAGATCGGTTATCCGAAAAGAGCTGGAGAAGTATATGAATCAGAACAAAGGGAAAAAACTGATCCTCTCGGAAGGCCGGCTTGATTATACCAAAGGCATGGTTAACCGGTTACAGGCATTTGAACTGTTCCTTCAAAAGCATCCAAAATACCTTGAAAAGGTACTGTTAATCCTGATCGCAGTTCCAACCGGGGAGACAGGAGAAATATACGACGAGTTGAAACGACAGGTTGACGAACTGGTGGGACGGATTAACGGGAACTACGGAACCATAAACTGGATGCCTGTATGGTATCTTAACCGGGAATTCACGCTTGATGAGGTGAATTACCTGTATGCCCTGACTGATATTGCACTGATTTTGCCAATCCGGGACGGTATGAACCTGATTGCAAAGCGATTCATTGCATCCTGTGCAGATGGAAGAGGTGTCTTGATCCTCAGCGAAATGGCTGGTGCAGCCAAAGAACTCCATGAATCCATCATCACCAATCCAAATAACCTGGATGAGGTGGTAAATGCCATTACTGAAGCCATTGAAATGCCTGAAGATGAGCAGATAAGAAGAAACGAAGTCATGCAGGAACGGCTTCAACGATACAACGTTGACCGGTGGGCACGGGAATTTATCAAGGGACTGGAAGGGGTGAAAGAGATCCAGGAGACCATCCTGACCCGGAAAATAACCGGTACCAGTATGAATCAGATTGCACAAACCTTTAAAAAAGCAAAAAACAGGATTCTTTTCCTCGACTATGATGGAACACTGGCCTGGTTTAAAAAAAATCCGGAGGATGCAAAGCCGGATGAAGAATTGTACCGGATCCTGAAGAAACTTTCATCCGAAAAAAAGAACCGCCTGATCATTATCAGCGGTCGCGATAAGGAAACACTTAGCAGATGGTTCGACCCCAACTGGAATATACACTTCATTGCCGAACATGGCGTCTGGCTCAGAGAACCCGGAAATGAATGGCATATGATGGAGCAAATAAACAACGAGTGGATGGATTCGGTTCGCCCCCTCCTGGAATTTTATGTCGACCAGACACCGGGTTCGTTCATTGAGGAAAAAAACTTTTCCCTGGTCTGGCATTACCGAAAGGCAGACCCTGATCTGGGAATTCAACGGGCATGGGAACTGAAGGATGCACTCCATGTATTAACCTCCAACCTGAATCTTGAAATCATGGATGGAGATAAAGTCCTGGAAATAAAATACTCCGGCGTAAATAAAGGAAGAGCAGCCCTGCATAAAATCGGGGATGAAAACCATGATTTTATTCTCGCTATCGGCGATGACTGGACCGATGAATATACGTTTGATGCAATGCCGGAGAATGCCTATACCATAAAAGTCGGTACCAAAACCACCCGGGCACGGTTTTATATCGAATCGGTTGACCAGGTCAGGGAACTCCTGCATAAATTAATCGAACGATGAAATGATTCCTGCAGGCTCCAGTGAATATACCTCACCATGTCCGGGCTGTACCATTGGATCATTTTATTCCTTACTTTTGAGTAATCCATCTTTTCTTACACCATGACAGAATTCAATTCCTATGGTTTCATTATCGGAGCCTCCCTGGTGGTTGTGCTTTCTTATTTTTTCAACCTTGCTGCAAAAAAAACCAATATCCCCAGCGTTCTTATGTTGCTTTTACTGGGGATTCTGGTATCTGCAGGACTCAATGTCCTGGGCTATCAAAAGATAAACCTTCAACCTGCACTTGAAGTCCTGGGTATTGCCGGACTGATCCTGATCGTGCTGGAAGCTGCACTTGACCTGGAACTTAGGCGTGATAAATGGCCCATTATATGGAAAGCCTTTACCCTGGCTTTTCTATCCCTGGCACTCTCTGCTGCAGGTATTGCTGCTATTATGTCTATATACCTGGATCTATCACTGCATAAGGCATTATTATATGCTATTCCGCTCTCGATCATGAGCAGTGCAATTATCATTCCCAGTGTGGTGAATTTGCAGCCTGACAAACGGGAGTTCATGATCTACGGAAGTACCTTCTCTGACATTCTCGGAATAATGGCTTTTTATTTCACCAAGGAAAAAGGATGAAGAGAAAACAGATAATCCTCAGGGTGAAATAACGGATCAAAACATCAAGGAAGTATAATCATTTTATCAAACTCCTTATCAATGAAAACATGGCTTGACAATCTTCAACGATTTACAGGTTTATCACCGGATCTGCTTGAGAAAATCATCACAACCCTCTGCATTTTCCTGGTGCTCTGGATAATTCGATTCATCATCATCAAGATCCTATGGCAAAAATCGGATAATGTCCGAACCCGTTACCACTGGAGAAGAAACACCACCTATACCCTGATATTCATCCTCCTTTTTGCGCTGGGATTTGTATGGATAGAACGGTTTAAAAGCATTGGAACCTTCCTGGGGCTGCTATCGGCAGGTATCGCCATTGCACTGAAAGATCTTTTGGCAAACCTTGCCGGCTGGATCTTTATCATGGTTCGTAAACCATTTAGAATTGGAGATCGAATTGAAATAGAGAACTATGCCGGAGATGTAATCGATATTCATGTATTCCGGTTCACCCTGCTGGAAATGGGCAATTGGGTAGAAGCTGATCAAACTACCGGGAGAATCGTTCATATTCCAAACGGTAAAATATTCATCACTGCACTGGCAAATTTTCATGGAGGATTTAACTACATCTGGAACGAGATCCCCGTATTGATTACATTCGAAAGCAACTGGCTGAAAGCAAAAAAAATCCTTACCGAGATCATCCATGCACATGCTGAAAAGTTGAGTGAAACGATGGAAAGGGAGATTAAGGAGGCAAGCAGACGATTCATGATCCATTATAAACACCTGACACCCATCGTCTATACCAAAGTGAAGGAATTCGGTGTGTTGCTTACCATCCGGTATCTCTGCCAGATTCGAAACCGCCGGGGAAGTGAAGAGGTTTTGTGGGAAGAAATATTGAAACAGTTTGCTGCATGTTCAGATATTGATTTTGCTTATCCTACCACCAGGTTCTTTGATAATAGAGCTGAAGGAAAGAAGGATGGTCAGTCCGGAAGATGAAAAAACAGGTTCTCCAATAAATCACAAATTACAAATCACAATTCACAAATAATATTCAATTTCCAGGTTCCAACAGATCTTCAACCATTGTTTTTTGAATATTGGAATTTATTTGCTTATTGCTTTTTGATATTTGGAATTTGCAGGAATTACTATTGGTTCTTTGAACTTTATTATATCAATTGTTATTCCAGATTTTCCTGTATCTTCGTGGCAGTCCACATCCCTGCAATCTCCAGTTCAATAATCTCACCTTCTTCATTTCGCCTGAATACCAGATTATCATTGCTTCTTTTACTGAATAGGGTATCTCTCTTCTCGGGGTAGAACGGGAACTCACCACCATCCCAGAGCTGTTTCAGAATCAGTGAATTATTTGATACCGTGATTGTCGCCGAATAACCCGGTTCAAATTCGTAGGTCCCGGTATATTCATCTAACACCTCTCTGCCGGGATGGATGATTTCCCGGAACACCGGTTTATACATATTCCATTTATAGGTTTCAGACAGGCTTCGGAAAATCTCCATCGTCAGCATGCCTCCCTGGTCTCCATTGGTCATGATCACAGCCCCCATACCAAGTTTTGTATAAAGCATCATGTTGCACTTGAATCCTTCATTAGAACCGCCATGTCCAAACCATATTGAATCATTTTCTCCTCCTAAACCCAATCCTAATCCATATCCATCCTTCTCTTCAGTAAGCATTTGTGTAACCAATTCCTGAGAAAGCACTTTGTTCGAAGTACCATTCAGTGATTCATACAATTCGATGGCAAATTTCGCAAGGTCGGTTGGGGTAGTCCATAATCCGGCAGCTGCCATTTCAGGGTAAATATGCCAGTTCCCTTCAACTGGGCTTCCATCGCTGCGATGAGCAATGGCTGCATAGGGAGCGATCTTCTCCGGAAGGGGCTGAACATATGTACTGTTATCCATTCCGATTTTAGAAAGAACCCGTTCCTCAACGATTTCAGGAAAAGACCGGCTGGCAACATCACAGAGCAACAATTGCATAACGGTAAAACCACCGCCTGAATAACGGAATATTGAGCCAGGTATCGTATCGGGTATAACCGGATCGGAATTGGCCGGTTCTTCGCCATTCAAAACCTGAACAGTAGATGGAATCGCTTCATTAAAAGCATATCCGCCGAATCCATGAACGGTAAGCCCGGCTGTGTGGGATAACAACCTTCGCAGGGTTACCTTCTCATCCGTGGTAAATTCATTTTCAGGAACCTTCCAGCTTGTTAAATACTGGTTCACATCCCGGTCCAGGTCCAACAATCCTTCCTCAACAAAGGTGAGAGCTGCTGCAGCTGCAACCGGTTTACTGATGGAAGCTGCCTGAAACCGGGTGGAAGGATCTATTTGTTTCAAACTGTCAATCGTAAGATAACCATAGCCTTTGGCCCACTCGATCTCTCCCTGGTTGATTACAGCAATGCTGACACCAGGTACGTTGTAATAGTCCATCCGCTCATAAATGTTCAATCCGCCAAGCGTATCTTCATTGGTAATCACAGCGGGAAGAAGACCCGATTCTACACTGGCAATTCGTTCACTGATCAGGTCGGTTTCAACGGTTTTACAACCCTGAAGAAGCTGAAAAACAATAAACAGGAAAAGAATCTTTTTCATAGTAGTACAATTTTATGAAGATGAAGGTAGGTTTTTTTTGAACTGCTATAACACATCTTGAAGTATTTTACTGTCTTCCTTTAAATAGCTGACAGACATTCATGAAGTATGACCTGGAATTCAATAAAAAGTTACATAAGCGTGAAATGAAAGCATGTTTTACCACGTTGAATCGTTCAATTCTGAACAGGATTGTGCGGTATGATACACCTAAGAAGAAACATTCTTTTTGTTAGTTATTTGGTTATCTTTCACTTATGCATAATGGCATGCAAGTTGATAAAATTTAGGGACGGACCATAAACCGGTAGCCTGAAATTTTGTAATTTTCAACTCAAACAGAGAAACAATCATGATCAGAAACTATCTGCTCACTGCCTTTCGGAACATCATGCGCAACAAGCGGTTTTCACTGCTTAACATTTTTGGCCTCTCACTCAGCATGTCTGTATGCATGTTGATCATTGTTGTTATAGTGGATCAATTATCCTATGATCAATTCCAAACTAAAAAAGACCGGATATACAGGATCCAAACGATTGATAGTCTCAGCCATGTTTCCCTGAAATATGCATCCACCACGTTCCCCCTCGGTTACGAACTGGCAAACAATTACCCCTTTGTAGAAAAAGCGGTGATCTTAAACAATTCCTTTTTGGGGGAAGCAAGAAAGGATGAAAACTTGATTGAGATAAACGGGCTATATGCCAGTGAAAATTTCTTTGAGGTATTCGATTTTCCTTTGAAGAACGGAATGCCGGAAGATGTTTTGAAAGAACCATATACAGTGGTTTTAAAAGAAGAGGTAGCAAAGAAGTTTTTTGGTGATGATGATCCGATGGGTAAGTTTTTACAGATCGACAGTGTGGGAGATTTCTTAATTACCGGGATCGTTGAGCAGACGAAACAGAAATCAAGCATCCAATTTGAAGCCCTGATCTCCGCTGCTACCCTGGAAGCAATCCAGACAAAGGAAGAACGAACCGTTACAGCGCACGACTGGACGAACTACTGGAGCAATCACGTTTATCTTCTGGTTTATCAGAGTGCCGATCTTGATGACATTCAGCGTGCCCTTGATGAGATCAGCATAGAGCAATACAAGGATGATGATGAATGCAATGTTTCCTTTTACCTGCAACCTTTGAAAAAGATAGTCCCGGGACCGTTGCTGGCCAACGAAATGGGATTCTTTTTACCCAAGGTATTCATCCTGTTTATGGGAGGTCTTGCCCTGGTCATTATCATTTCTGCTGCATTCAACTACACCAGTCTTTCCATTGCCCGTTCACTGATGCGTGCCAGGGAAGTGGGTGTCCGAAAAACAGTGGGCGCTCAAAGAAAACAGGTCATCACCCAGTTTCTGGTTGAGGCAATCCTGATTTCACTTTTTTCCCTTGTTGTTGCCTATGCCCTGCTTCAGCTGCTCCTGCCCGGTTTCTCCGGGATGAAAATGATGTCGTTGCTCGAGATTCGTCCTGAACAGAATGTAACGGTATACATCTGGTTCCTGGTTTTTGCCCTGCTTACCGGATTTCTGTCGGGAATCCTGCCATCCGTCGTGATCTCTGCTTTCAGACCGGTGAATGTACTGAAAGGCATTGCCAACATCCGGTTTTTCAGCAAGCTGACCCTGCGCAAGATACTGCTGATTACACAGTTTGTTTTCTCCCTGGTGTTCATCATATCCATTCTCCTGATCTTTAAACAGATGAATTTTATGATCAATGCAGAAATGGGTTTCGACCGGGATATAGTATTTAGTCTCTACATGAGGGGGCATGACCTGGGAAAAGTGAAAAACCAGTATAGCCGGATTCCGGAAATCGAATACATATCAGCTGCATCACATGTCCCGGGAACTGGTAATTTTCGTGATGTGGACCTGAGGATAAACAAAGAAGACGAGAAGTATCCAGCCAATTGCTTTTATACTGATAAGCACTATGTTGAAGCAATGGGATTGGAACTGTTAGCAGGAAAAACTTTCCCGGATGATCTGAGCGATGAAAATAATAATTTTGTAATCATTAATGAAAAGACGGTTGAACATTTTAACCTGGGAACCCCTCTTGAGGCGGTTGGGACTTCATTCATCTGCTGGGATTCAACCCTGGTGGAAGTAATCGGAGTTGTCAAAGATTATTACTATGGTGCACTGTTTATGCCGTTAAAACCGCTCCTTCTGTTGCATAATCCGGGAAATTGCAGGTATGCCGTTTTCCGGGTACATTCCGGGAATATGGTTATGACCGTTGATAAAATCAAAAAGCAATGGAACGAGATCGATCCCTATCATGAAATGGAAGGGGATTTCCTGGATGCAGAAATCCGGGAATATTACTCATTCTTTGAAGACATTCTCTACACGGTCGGCTTTGCTGCCATCCTGGCTATTGTTATTGCCGGTTTCGGATTGCTGGGAATGGCAACCTACAGCATTCAAACCCGGCTGAAAGAGATTGGCATACGAAAAGCACTTGGAGCAAATGCCACCAATATCATGACACTGGTTACCAGGTCTTACCTGATTATGATGCTGATTGCAGCGTGCATAGGAGGCCCGATTGCATACCTTATCAATAATCTGTGGCTACAATACCTTGCCAATCATGTTTCTTTCGGGGCAGGATTAATCGTAATCGGAGTGCTTATTGTCTTTGTCGTAGGATTTGTCACAATAAGTTCTCAGACCTTCAAGGCAGCCCGGATAAATCCGGCAAGGATACTTAAATATGAGTGAATCACATTTTTCAGGAAACAAAGTTGAACTGAAAAGCAGTTCTGACACAGCCCCACGCTAACCGCGGGAGAACAGGCTTTGAGAAGGAAACTGAGGATCACAGGTCAGATTTACCTGTAACTTACGCAACCCCGCTTCATCACCCGGAGTGGGCATGTGGGTAAGATGAACCTCACAATTTTTCAAGTTCTTTAAGCACTCCGCTGCCTTTTCTACATCCGGGTTGGTCAGGGCACTGATCCCAAGAACAATCAATGTTTCATCAAGATTCAAACTCAGCCTTTCCCTGGAAAGAACATCACCTTTCAAATAAGCGATCGAGTCGATCATATTTTTGGGCAGGATGTGTAAATCGTCCGGAAGGTTCGCCAGGTACTTTATAGCATTTAAGATCAGACTGGATGAGGAATGCATGAGCGGTGAATTCTTCCCTTTGATGATCGTTCCATCACTCAACTCAATGGCCGCACCACAAAAAACGCCATTGTGTCCTTTGCCTGATTCCATGGCTTCCCTGGCAGCTTCTTGCGCAGGAATCACGACCCTTCTGTCTTCAACTTTCGCTTCCACCTTTTTCATGATCATTTCCGCCCTGGACAATGTATCCTTATCGATAAGGCCCATGACATATTCGCATGCACATCGAAAATAGCGCCGGATGATCTCCTGGTGGGAGGCTTCCCGGATAATGCTGTCTGATACAATCCCGGAACTGGCACGGTTTACTCCCATATCGGTGGGTGATTTATAGACCGATTCTTTCCTGGTAATCTTTTCAATAATCCGTTGCAACAGGGGGAACGCTTCAATATCACGATTGTAGTTCACCACGCTGATATTATAGGCTACGAGGTGATGGTGGTCGATCTCTACCACATCCTTCAAATCCACGGTCGCTGCTTCATATGCAATATTAACCGTATGATTCAGTGGAAGATCCCATATGGGAAAGGTTTCAAATTTCGCATATCCGGCCTTTATGCCCTGTTTATAATCATGGTATAAGTTGCTTAGGCAAGTGGCAAGTTTCCCACTTCCCGGTCCGGGTCCGGTAACCACAACAATCGGCTTGTCTGTCCGGATCACCTCATTTGCACCATATCCCTCATCACTGACAATGGTATCTACATCGGTTGGGTATCCTTTCGTAAAATGGTGAGTGTATACGGTCATCCCATTTCTCTCCAACTTGTTTTTGAACGACCTGGCAGCCGGTTGATCCCGGTAGCGGGTAATCACAATGGCTTTGACCTCTATTCCCCATTTTCTGAAATCATCAATGGTCTTTAAAGCATCAACATCATAGGTAATGCCAAAATCAGCACGCATTTTCTTCCGCTCAATAGCACCTGCATGAATGCATAATATCACATCAGCCTTATCTTTCAGTTTCTGCAGAAGCCGCATCTTTACATTTGAATCAAAGCCAGGCAGTACCCGGGCAGCATGGTAATCATACAGGATCTTGCCGCCAAACTCAAGATACAACCGGCCATTGAATTGATCGACCCGTTCCAGAATAGCTGCCGTCTGTTCCTTCAGGTATTTTTCATTATCGAAGCCGATTTTGTTAAGCGTTGTATTCATATAATTCAGGCTGATATCAGATTCAGAATCATTGACAAAATAATGGTTTTTCAAGTGAATTGAAAATTTTCTGAGTTAATACAACATTTCACTGGTGTAAAACATACCATTATCTTCTGCCGATCATTGCAAACTTCCTTCCGATAATGTACATTTATGCTCTCAACACCAATTGATCCTGCTAACATAAGAGCTAACCTCAATACAAATCAAACAATCTAAAACCATGAAAAAAATAGTATTTATTATTCTGGCCCTGTTGATCATCCTTACGGCCTGTAACCCAAAACAAGAATCAGAGATGAATCCATTTTTTACGGAGTGGGAAACTCCTTTCCAGGTTCCTCCGTTTGACGAGATCAAACCCGAGCATTACCTGCCTGCATTCAAGAAAGGGATGGAGGAGCAACTGGCTGAAATGGAAGCGATCCTCAGTAACGAGGAAGAACCCGATTTCGAAAATACCATCGCTGCTGCAGACAGGAGTGGAAGGCTCCTTGATAAGGTAGCCGGAGCATTTTACCCGGTTAACAGCGCAAACACAACACCGGAACTGCAGGCGGTAAACCGCGAAGTTGCTCCCTTGCTAACAGAACATCAGGACAAAATAACACTTGATCCCAGGGTATTTGATCGCGTTAAGGCAGTATGGGAAAACAGGGAATCAATGAACCTGACCAAACCGCAGATGACCTTGTTGGAAAGAACCTATAAGAACTTCATTCGAAGTGGTGCCGATCTTCCGGAAGATAAGAAAGAGGAACTCAAGGAGATTAATCAACGCCTCTCTTCACTCAGTGTACAATTCGGCGATAACCTGCTTGCTGAAACCAACGATTTCAAGCTTTACCTGTCGGATGAAGCAGATCTTGCCGGTTTGCCCGAAGGGGTAATACAGTCCGCAGCAGAAGCTGCTGCAAACTTTGATACCACCGGCTGGGTGTTTACTCTGCAGAAACCAAGCTGGATACCCTTCCTGCAATACTCCGAAAAGAGAGGTCTCAGGGAAAAGATTTACCGTGCCTACTTCATGCGCGGAAACAACAACAACGAATACGATAACAAAGAGATATTTAAAGGGATCATTAATCTGCGCGTCAGGAGAGCCCAACTGCTGGGGTATGACAGTCATGCCCACTTTGTCCTGGAACAAAACATGGCTAAAGATCCCGAAACGGTCTTCAATTTCCTGGAACAGGTCTGGGAAGCTGCCCTACTGGTAGCCAAACAGGAAGCCGCTGCACAACAGGCGATCATTGATGAAGAAGGTGATGATTTTAAACTGGCAAGCTGGGATTGGTGGTATTATACCGAAAAAATAAGAAAAGAAAAATATGACCTCGACGATGAGATGGTTCGACCCTATTTGGCCCTGCCAAATGTCCAGCAGGGCATGTTCGACCTGGCAACCAAACTTTATGGAATAACCTTCAAGGAACTGACCGATATTCCCAAATACCATCCCGAAATCCAATGTTTTGAAGTGTTCGATAACGACGGCTCTCACCTTGGTGTACTTTATACCGACTGGCATCCCAGACCAGGAAAACGGGTGGGTGCCTGGACTACCAGTTTCCGCAGCGGCCGGTATGAGAATGGTAAGAAAATTACACCTGTGGTTTGCATCGTCGGTAACTTTTCCAGGCCAACAGGAGATGGCCCGGCCCTGCTTAACTTCGAAGAAGTCAGTACCATGTTCCATGAATTCGGACATGCACTGCATGGCCTGTTCACCGATGTTCCCTACGAAGGGCTGAGGGGAGTACCCCGAGATTTCGTTGAACTGCCCAGCCAGATCATGGAGCACTGGGTTCTTGAACCGGAAGTACTGAACATGTATGCAAAACATTATCAAACCGGAGAAGTAATTCCTGCAGAAATTGTTGAAAAGCTGAAAGCTGCTGCCAATTTCAACCAGGGTTTCATTACCGTTGAATACATTGCCGCGTCATTGCTCGATATGGAATACCACAGCCTGACCGAACCCTCCCTGGAAGATGTACTGACTTTTGAGAAAGAAGCGATGGATAAGTACGGATTGATCGACGAGATCATTCCACGGTACCGTACTACCTACTTCAGCCACGTCATCGGAGGTTATTCAGCAGGATACTATTCCTATAGCTGGTCAGAACAACTCGATTCCGATGCATTCGAAGCATTCAAAGAGAGTGGTGATATTTTCAATAAAGAGATCGCCGCCAGGTTCCGCGAACACGTGCTGTCTAAAGGACGATCAGACGACCCTGCTGTTCTCTATAGAAATTTCAGGGGCAAAGACCCAAGCATTGAAGCACTGCTTAGAAACCGTGGATTTATAGAATAGACAGATAGTATCGATCGGAGGGAAATGAAAAATGCATCTGCATGATATTACATTTCCCTCCTTTTAATTGTTAAATGATATGTGTTTATAGCATTTTATGATCTTAAGCAAAACAACCCTGTATGCCCTGAAAATCCTTCACCTCATGGCATCCGAAAAAAAAGAGATCTATTCCGGTTCCTACCTCCATGACCGGCTTGGTATTCCATTACAATACCTTCGGCAACTGCTTACAACCCTTTCAAAAAACGGATATATTAAAAGCCACAGAGGCAGAAACGGAGGATTCGAGTTCAATAAAGATCCGAAAGAGATCTTTGTTGCAGATGTCATTGATTCTGTGGAGGGACTGGATGCATTCAATACCTGTTTCCTCAATTTCGAAGAGTGTCCCTTTGATAATCCCTGTGCCCTGCACAATGCATGGCAGGAATCCAGGGAAAGAATCATCAGTGTCCTGAAAACCACATCCATCGCAAATTTCACCGATAATTAGTCGATTTTTGTTTTTTTTATACTAATATACTACCTTTATGTGGTATTTTATTTATATTTTGGCAGTAATACTCCTAACATATAAACAAATAAAAAAAATGGTTGATTCAACAATGGTCCTGAACGGACAAACAATTGCGTATACCCTATATTGTTCGGTCATTATCCTTCTTGTGGCCTGGTTTGGTTTCAAGGTAACAAAGCCTGCAAAAACGGGGATTGTTAAAAGCTGGTTCTTTTATTCCTTTGTGGGCATGCTAACGGTTCTCGGGGTATCGCTTCATATTGTGACTTCTAATACCATTCCCTGGGTCCCTGTGGATCTGCACCGGTCAGATTATGTTCCTGATAAAACATTCAAGATTATCGTTGAGGATCACGCATTTACTCTTCCTTGGGAAGAACTGATCATCGACTGCAATGACCTGGTTCTTTTTGATGTTACCTCCAGGGATCTTACTTACGGATTTGGCGTGTTTCGGCAGGACAATTCGATGGTTTTCCAGATGCAGGTTGTTCCCGGACATAAGAATGACGTTCTCTGGAGGTTTGACAAACCGGGGGTATATACCATTCGATCCACGGAGTATTCCGGACCCAGAGGGGTGTTTATGATAAAAAAAGATGCGGTAAAGGTTCTTGAATGTGAAGGATCTGTGGACAGTTAGACGTTTGTTAACTCTCTAAATCGAATAACATGAGCTTCATCAAAACATTGCTACATGGAGAAGAAGGATTATTCAAGCCGGATAATCTGACCCCAATGCAAAAACTGGTTCTCCGGTTTGTTGTAGTAGGATTGGTCTATTATGGTTTTGCTGTCATTGAAGGGATGATCATGAGGATATATGAAATCGAACCGATTCCCCTGATCAGCAGGAACCAATTTTTTGCCATCATGACAGCGCACCCTCTTGTTGGTATCTTTGGTTCCACCTATGCCCTCGTCTTCGGGGCATTTCTTTTCGTGGTTCCTCTTCAGATGAAAAAGCCACTCTTCAGTATCAAGCTGGCAAACTGGAGTTTGGGTTTGCTGGCAATGGGTACCTTTGTCTTCTGGTTTGCAGGATTTTTATCCCATTACGCTCCACTTTACACGCTTTACTGGCCGTTGCCTGCTGATTTTGATCAATTCAGTGTATGGGGTGGTACATTTTTTATACTTGGGATTGCAATGGTGATGCTGGGTACAGTGTTTTTTATAATTAATATTTTCAAAACCATTGTTTACACCCCTGAAGGATGGGAAAAACAACCCGGAGGGGCTCTGTTTGCCTCAGCCATTGGCTACAGCGGACTCCGGAACCTGTTCAGGAAAGAGAAGAAGGAACACCGTGTATCCCTTCCTGTTGCAGCGATAGCGCGGGGAACCATTGATATGACCCTGAACACGGCGATCATTCTTTTTACCGGTGTTTTGATATTGGTCTATATGATAGGATCCATCCTTGGATTTGATCTAAAGGAATCAGCCATTGATGCCTTATTGTACAAGAACTGGTTCTGGTGGGGACTGGATCTTATTGCCGACGGGTTGGTTCTGATTTTCGTTGCGGGAACCTGGTATCTTCTGTCGACAATGATCACCGGTAGAACCTTGTTCATGCAGAATATTGCCCGTGCAGCTCTGCTGGTTGAGTTGATTGTATCGTGGACAGTCTGGTCTCATCATTTGCTTTCCGACCAGGCACAGCCGGCTTTCCTGAAAGTCATTTCCGGGGAGATGGTTACTGCATTTGAGCTCATCACCCAGGGGCTTGCATTTTTCATCACCCTGGCAACTCTCTGGGCTGCACGACCGTTAAAAATGACCAATGAATTGAAGTTTCTGTTGGGTGGACTGCTGGGATTCGCACTGGCAGTGCCGGCAGGGATCATGCAGGCTGATGTCGGGTTGAACAGGATCCTCCATAACACCCAGTGGGTGGTTGGCCCGCACGTGCATGTTGCAATACTTGTCGGTCTTACTATGACACTCTATGCTGCAGTCTATCTTCTTTTCCCGATCGTGACGAACGGGGCAAAGCTCTATAGTCAGAAGCTGGCGAATATTCACTTCTGGGCCCACCTGGTGGGAGGCATCGGCATGGGTGCTTTCATGGGAATGGCTGGCTTGAAAGGGATGCTGAGAAGGTCATTGTATGTTGAAGGCGAGTTCAATCTTTACATGATCCTGGCAGGAATCTGCGGTGCTCTCCTGCTTGTCGCATTCCTGGCGTTTTTTATCAATGTTGTGATGAGTGTTGGCCTGCAGGGAGTGATCGGGATTTTTAAAACGGCAAAAATCAAAACGAAAAATCTGCTACCAGAAACGGCTTGAGATTTATCTACTCGCAACGTCGTATCCCGATCCGCCAATCCTGTGGACTTAAATCAACTTCATCATTCGTTAATCAGCGTTCCTTGTTCGTTATTTAAATCATTGAATTTGATGTAAGAACAAGCCTGCCTGCCTCAGGCAAGGATTAACGATTTATGATCACTTCCACTCATTTGCACCCTCTCCTTCGCCGATCACGGGAAAGGATGAAATCCGTAACCGTGCGGCTCCCATCGGTATCAGTGTGATCTGTTCAACGGGCTGATCGGATTTCACAGGACTGTCCTGCAGTAATCCGACCAGGTTAAGGGAATCCATCTGCCATTGCGGAATTCGTTTCCCGTTAGCTATCAACTCGATGGGTACATGATCGTGAGTGAACGGTACATTATCAGCCGGCCAATCCTTTTGAACAAATTCAAATGATCCGGCAACATTGGAATCATCCAGTACCAGGCCATAGTTCCATGGAGTGGTTGGATAGATCTCCCAGGCGGGCCATTCATCGGTCCCTCCCTCTCTTACATACTCCTCCCCGATTTTCAGTGAATAGGTTAAGGGTCCCCTGTCAACCGAAACGCTGTTGTGATTGTCAACCCAGGTTCTGATTCGGATATCCATTGGAAGGGAGATGGTGACCCGGTCGCCAGAACCCCATGTGCGGTCAATCCTGATGTAATCTTTCCGGTCGGAAGCAAAGGTTTTTTGCTTCCCGTTCACCAATACCCGTGGATGATCGCACCATCCGGGAACCCTCAGATAGAGTGGGAACTCAACCGCTGATTCAGCTGTGATCTCCAGGCTGATCTCTTCATCAAAAGGATAATGTGTTCTCTCGGTAATGGTGACCAGTGTCCCGTCTCCAACCCTGGCTTTAACCTCGCATTCGGAATAGAGCACTGCAGCCAGTCCATTATCCGAAGTAGCCAGCCACAGGTTCTCTGCATAATAGGGCCATCCGTGTCCCTGATTATGCTGACAGCAACGGTGTATGTGCGGATTCATATGGAACATCGGCCCTCCATTTTCTACTCCCGGGCTTTTGGTTTTGCTATCCGATTGAACAAGGTTTGGAGAAGTAAGGTACCGCAGGGCTTTCAAATCTGCAGTGAGGGCTGCAGGATAGGAGTTAAATGCAACATCCTCGCAACGATCGGCCCAAACCGGATCACCGGTAATGCGGAGAAGCAGTTCCGCTGAAAGCATCATTTCGACCATACCACAGGTTTCTATTGCCTGGCGGGGATCGGTATACCCCTCCCTGCAATTCTCATCACTTCCAAACATTCCCCCGGGAACCTGACCATACAATTTCCTGATCTCCCGGTAATTCCGGTCTGAAGCAATCCGGTGTTTTTCATCCTTCGACTGCATATAAAAAGTGGTGGGTTCTCCAAAGGATTGAGACATGTTTACGTTGTGCCAGTTTGCTATACCGTCAGTCCAGTTTACCGAATTCCGGTGCACCTTTTCTGCCAGGCCGAGTAGTAATTCCTGGCCGGTCCGGTTATAGAGCCAGTAAACGCTGTAGAGCAGATCTCCCCCGCGGTTAGCGGGCCAGTACCCCAGCAGGAACCGTTCGTCCGGTATGGTGTCCAGGTAGTTGAAATAGTTTGTCATCAGTTCGATAACCCGCTCATCTTTCGTATAGTCATAATAATCCTGGAGACAAAATAACATGATCATGTTGGGCCATAGGTCATCCCTGCCGGTCAGCCGGGTGGCAGCTCCTGTACGTTCACGATCCGGTCCAAACCAGCCATCCGGTTTTTGACTGTTCAGCGCCGCCTCGATCCATACTTTTGTCTCTTCAATCATATCCTCCCGTCCCAGTAAATAAGCGGTATTGCTATATCCTTTCAGCCAGTACACCGGCTCTTCCCATCCATGATCCCCTTCGCCGGAGAAATCCAGCCAGGCATTATTCTCCTTCACCAGGAACCGGCTTATCTCCCCCAGGTGTCCGAAATAACCGTCAGCCTGCAATTCAAGTTGTTTGCGCACCCAGCCCTGCGGCTTGACAGAACCTATAGGTAACTTGATAAATGGAGTGTTTACCAGGGGCGCACGGTTCCCGGTATAATACGCATTGGTCTGCAGGGTATCCGGCAGATCAACGGTGGTGATTTCAGTCTTTTCAGTACAACTCATCGTTACGAATGCAATGATTCCGCATAAAATGATCCATTTCTTCATGATTTTCAAGTGTTATGTTTCAATGATCTGTTTTCTTATCGGTTTCCTCCTTTTCAAAATGCGTTTCATACCAGTCGAGAATTCTATTCCAGTGGTCATAAAAATCGCTTTCGTTACTGGCAGCGCCTGCACCGTGTCCACCGTTGTAATAATTTACCCATACAACTTTTTTCCCTAATCTCCGCATTGCATAATAGATCTCCCGGGTATTCAGCGCCGGAACATTCCAGTCTCCTTCACCGGTCAGCAGAAGATGCGGTGTATTGATTCTGTCAGCAAAAAGGACAGCTGAAGTAGCAAAATACTTCATTGGTGCATCCCATAGGGATTCGCCGATCCTATCCTGTCCAACCTCTGCTGCAGCATAGTTTCTTGTCCCGATGCGGGGGCTATCACCCAGGAAACTGATTATATTTGTTTTTCCGGATATGTTTATAGCTGCAGCAAAACGGTCGGTCTGGGATATCAGAAGCGAAGTAGCATATCCGCCATAACTTGTACCATGCACCCCTAGTTTTTCCGGATCTACCAGCTCCATCTCAATCAGTTTGTTAATGCCGGCTGTGACTCCTTTAATCCAGGCTTCACCCGGATAACCCTGAATCAGGTTGACAGAGGGTTTGAAACCGAAATATCCCGCATTCGCAATGATGTTCATAGACATGCTGTATCCATTATCAAAGAAATTCTCATAGATCTCACAAACCAGTGGATATTTTTTACCAGGCTCATAGTCAACAGGATAATATAAAATACCATACAATTCCTTTCCATCCGAATCCAGGTATTTAATCAGTTCCGTACGGGTTAGTTTTTTATCCTCTATCCAGGGATTTAAATCAGTAATCTTTTTTAGTTCCTGAAAGTCAGGATCTGAAATATAATAATCACCCGGTATATTTCCATCAGAGAAGTGGTAAAAGAACCGGGTTCCATCTTCCGACATTTGCCACCGTGAATAGAGATTTTCATCGATCAACAATTCCTGCTCTTTTTGTGCCGGTATGTCATACCTGACAATCCCCCTGTTCCACCTCTCCTTTTCTGAATAACTCATATACAAGAACCTGCCGTCAGGACTCCAGGCAATAATGTTTTGGTTTGGGGCTTTCTCCTTCTCTTCAGGAAATGCATATATTAGCTTCATCTCTTTCGTTCCGGTATGGATCAACCAGTACCCCTTTTTTGATGAGGCGAGAACGTATTGTCCGTCCGGGCTCCAACGGTTAACAGAAAACTTTACTTCCGTGGTATCATTTTTAATGATCTCCGTTGTATCCACAGAGATCTGCCTTGCTGAATCTTCGTATATGGATCGGACAAAAACCTGGTTTGAATCGACGAATGCAAATGCCGTATTGTCGTCATTCCACCGTATATTGATCCGCTCTTCTGTTTTTTTCATCAGGGTGTCGATATGCTCCGGATTCTTCAGATCGACCATCAGCAATTCATAGTCAGTTCCACCTTTCCTGTCGTAAACGGTTTTTTTCGGAGTATACCGGACTAAGGATAAAAAATCACCTTCATCCGAAACAGCGAATCCGGAATACCTGCCTTCCGGAAGAAGGTTCGTTATCACTCCTGACTTGATATCTACGATCGCAATCGTTGCAAGCGATGAAAAATTGCTGATCTCATCCCATTTCAGAAAGGGGCGTTCCGAATCGTAAACGGTTACCGGGCCGGTTGTTGCTTCAACAAACATTGAGTCAGCTGTTGAAGCCCAACCGCGTTCCCGAAATGATAAAATAACCCCGTTCCCATCCGGTAACCATTCCAGTCCGGAATTGGAAGCAATCTTCAACTCACTTCGTATCTTTATTTTCTTCAGTTTCCTGCTGGCTAAATCAAACATGTGGAGATTGAACTGTTCATTATCATACAATAAAAAAGCCAGGATTTTGCCATCAGGAGAAAAGGATAATCCCCTGACTATAGCACTCCGGGTAATCATTGGAGTGGTTTCCCCGGTTTCAGTATTGATCAGAACCGGCTGACCGGTATAGGGGGTAACATAATTTGGATCCCCAAATCGCTTATGGTCAATGTTCATACGGTCTGTACGGGATTGGATGGTACCTGCGATGTGTTTCCCATCTTTGGTAAGGTCGTTGATGCTCAATGATTTTACATTGATTGCATCCTGAATGGTAAAGGGCGATTCTTGCCCGGAAACAATTGTTGCAATTGAAATGAAAAAAAATGTCAAGTAAAGTTTATTCATGATGGCGAATGGTTAGGTATTACTTTTAAGGTTTCCAGCTTTTGCTCTGTTTATATAAATAAGCCTGATCTTCTATCTCCTAAATTTAATGATAAAATTTATTAGAATGAATGACTCCTTATAATAGTCACCATGATCCAACCCCGATAGAGTTGAATATATCATTAAATAAGCGCTATTCTACTATAATCGAACACCGATGGTGTTCAAAACAAATAGTTACTGAGAATCAAAAGTTCATCTTTCCACAAAAAGACTATTACATAAATTGTTCAACACACGGAAAATAATCAAGGCCATCGGCCCTGGATTATTGTAGAAACATTGTGCGATTTTGCCAGGGAAGCTCTATCGGAGTTTTATTAATTTATTCTGATTATTTCCAACCTGAATGGCGGATAGATGATCAAAAAATCAGACTCACCGTTGTTCCCCTATCCTCCTCGGAGGTTACAAAGATCTCACCCCTGTGAAGCTGCATGATCTGGCGACAAACATTCAGTCCAATACCCGATCCTTCTTCCTTCGTTGTAAAAAAGGGAACAAAGATCTCTTCCAGGTTTTCCTCCGGTATGCCGACTCCGTTATCCGTGACCGAAATCACGGTACGCTGGTCCTTATCATTAAGACTCTTCAGGATGATCTGAGGATGGGGTTGTCCCTCAAATGCTTCAATGGAGTTTTTCACCAGGTTGATCAGTACCTGTTCCACGAGTTGCGGGTCACCCTTAAATGCTTTGGTTTGATAAATCTCTGTGAGGAGTTCAATGTTTTTTTTCTGAAGTTCCTGGTCGAAGAGCAACCTGATCCGCTCAAACAAATCCGGGATATCACACGTGGTTAGTGTTAGCGGGGGGAGCTTTGTGATTTTCCTGTACTTGTCAATAAAGTGGATCAGTCCTTTACTTCGTTCCTCAATGATTTTCGTGCTTGAAAGTGCCACATCAATATCGCCGTTACGGATTTCCGTTTTTCCCTCTCCCCGATGTGTACCGGTCAGTTTCTTCCTGATGGCAAGTGTCAGGGTGGTGATGGGCGTAATGGAATTCATGATCTCATGGGTAATGACCCGGATTAACTTCTTCCAGGAGTTAATCTCCTGTTCTTCCATCTGGCTTCTGATATCGTGCAAGGTAAAGATGGTATATTCCTCTCCCTGGCTTACCATTTTTGTTGCTTTCACGGACAACATGGACAACTGTCCGTTCACGATAAATTTCTCCACCATGTTTCTGCCTGGCAAAAGTGCTTTCATTTTGCTGCCAAGCTGTTCGTGGATCCGGTCAAGATCAGCTATGTTCAGAATATGTGATGCATTCAGTAACCGGGTTGCTGCTTTGTTCATCAGCTGAATCTTTCCCGAACTGTTGATGGTAATGACCCCTGCATCAATATTGTCCACGATGGTTTGCAGGTATCTCGCCTGTATTTCATTTTCGATACGGGCTTTCTTCAACTCCTCCATGATACCCTGAAGGGAAATCCTGAGCCCCCTGAAGTTTCGTTCAACATACTTAGAAGACCAGGCAAGCGTTGGATCGTTCTCATTGAGGTAGGTAAAATAGGTCCCCAGCAACCGGTTTGTCCGGTTCAGGTAATAAATCAGTCTTCCGGTAACCAGAGCAAGTAAAACAAGAAAAAAGAGAGCGGTGGTTACCTGCCCCGTTTCAAAAATGAAATAGACGAAACCGATAGATAGTAGTACAATCAGAATAACCTGCAGAATCAGGCTGAGATAAAATCGGTTATAACCCATATTTTTTGGTTTTTGCATAGAGTGTGGTCCTTGAAATATCCAGCATTTTAGCAGCTTTTGAATAATTACCCCGGCATTCATCCAGAATCCGTGCAATGGTGTTGCGTTCAACATCTGCCAGCCTGGATGATCGTTCCTCACCGGCTTTGATCATTCCTGCCGTGAAAAGATAGAGATCCTCCGGTTTCAGGAAATGATTTTCACAAAGAATGACAGCTTTTTCAACTGTATGCTTCAGCTCACGGATATTCCCGGGCCAGTGGTAAGAGCAGAGCTTATCCATGGCATTGGAAGTAAATTTCAAGAAGGGCTTATCATATTTCCGCCCATACTCTTTCAGAAACGCTTCTGCCAGGTAGGATATGTCCTCCTTTCTTTCCCGAAGTGGAGGCAGTTCAAGTTTTATGGTATTAAGCCGGTAGTAGAGATCCTCCCGGAATGTATTGTCCGATACCATCTGCATGATCGGTTTGTTGGTTGCCGTTATGAGGCGAATGTCCACCGGTACGGGTCTGGAGGAACCTACACGGGTAACCTGCCGGTCCTGAATGACATGCAAGAGCTTCGCCTGCAGCGAAAGGGAGAGATTACCGATCTCATCCAGGAAGAGGGTACCACCGTTGGCAATTTCAAACCGCCCGGCCCGGTCTTCCCGGGCATCGGTAAATGCGCCTTTCAAGTGTCCGAACATTTCACTTTCAAAGAGGGTTTCACTCAGTGAAGCCACATCAACGGTGATAAAAACGTTGCCGGCACGCTTCGATTTGCGGTGGATCTCCCGGGCAATAAGCTCCTTACCCGTACCATTCTCCCCCAGGATCAAAACATCGGCATCCGTCCGGGCAACCTTGTTAACCGTATGGATAATCCCCATCATCCTCTCGGAAGTCCCGGTGATCATCCTGAATCCGGAGTCAATATCCCGCGACAACTGGTTCTGTTTCTCACGCAAATGGCTTAATTCAATTTTTGACCTTCGGAGGTTGTATGCATTCTGCAGGATGATCAATAACTTTTCCGGATCCCAGGGCTTCTGGATAAAATCGGTAGCCCCCTGCTTTATTGCCTTAACGGCTAACTCAATGTCCCCGTAAGCGGTGATCATGATGACAATTGCCTCAGAGTCTATCTTCAGAATCTCTTTTAACCAGAATATCCCTTCAGTGCCGGATGAATCACCCGGCTTGAAATTCATGTCCAGTAACACCACATCATAACTCTTCCGTGCAAAATATTCCGGGATCCTGTTTGGGCTGCGGATGGTGTCTACACTACTGAATTCATCCCTCAGCAGGATGGATAGTGAAGTGAGAATCTGCTCCTTGTCATCTGCAATTAGTATGTTCCCTTTTTTCATATGCTTCCGGTTATCCGGATCAAATGTATACATTTTTGTTCAGAATGCGTACATAAATTGTTCAGAATATGGACAACCTCTCCTGATGTGAAAAGTTGATGTTTTATTTAACCCATTCATTATATTCTACTTACGAGGTTTGGCCTGTTTCTTGGTTACAACTCGTTGTCCTTGGAACCTACTCCAATGAAAACATTTGCAGATCGTGCTTCAAAACGTTTGTTTCTCCTTTTGATCCTTTGCGGACTCTTTATTGTATCGTGCAATGCTCAAATTAAGATTCCCTCTGAAGAAGATTTTATCGGTTTGATCAAAGAGGGAAAAATAGACCAGGCTATTGAGATATATAGTGAGGTTAAGCAAACCTGTCCTGATTCCACCATGTTCAGCAGGCAGGCATTGAACAACCTGGGCTGGGAGCTTGATCTTGAAGGAAGATTGGATGAGGCAATCAAGGTTTTCCAATTAAACATCCAGGCTTACCCGGATCATTATGATCCGTGGGATAGTTATGCGGAAGCACTTCTGCTTCGCTATCAGAGCGGTGATATTGAACTTGCGATCCGGAATTTCGAAAAATCCCTGGAACTAAATCCCGGGAATGAGAATGCCTCCCTGAGATTACTGGTATTGAAGAATTACAGCAAGCACGAGTATATGATTCCCATGAGGGATGGGATCAAACTATATACTCAAGTCTACATTCCGAAGAATCAAAACCGAAATTATCCAATCTTGTTTCAAAGGGAATGGTACGGAGTGGGCAATTATGGATCAGGGTACAGAAAAAGGCTTCATCCGAATGACCTATTGGTAAAAGAGGGATTCATTTTCGTACACCAGGATATGCGTGGCAGATTTATGTCGGAAGGAGAATTTAAAGTATTGCGTCCTTACATAGCTGATAAAAACAGTTCAATGGATATTGATGAAAGCAGTGATGCATACGATACGGTTGACTGGTTACTGAAAAACCTCAAAAATCACGATAGCCGTGTGGGGATTTGTGGGGGTTCTTATTCAGGGTGGGCTGCCATGATGGCTGCCATTGATCCTCATCCTGCAGTGAAGGCAATATCCCAGGGGGCTTCTCCGGCCGATTGGTGGATGGGTGACGACTGTCATCACAATGGCGCTTTCAGGCTGATGTATACCTATTCATGGGTCGGATATGATGGATGGCCGCGTCCCGGAGGTCCCACTAAAGAACCAGCATCCTTCCCCCCATATACAACCCGGGATGGATATCAATTCTTTTTGGAGCTGGGTCCCCTGTCCAATATAAATGAAAAATATTTCCATGGAGAAAATCCGACCTGGAACGAATACATGGAACATGGTGACTACGACGAATACTGGAAAGAGCGGAACATTCTTAAACACCTTACCAACATTCACGTACCGGTTTTAAACATTGCAGGATGGTTCGATGCAGAAGATTACAGGGGACCGCTTGAAATCTACAAAACAATCGAAAACGAAAATCCGGGCATCTGGAATAGCATTGTTATCGGGCCATGGAGACATGGCGGATGGCATCGGTCAGATGAAAGCCTGGGGGATATACATTTCGGATCGAAAACCGGCATTCATTTTATGAAAGAGATTGAATTCCCATTCTTTATGCATTATCTGAAAAATACTGATGATTACTCAGTTCCGGAAGCATACATGTTTCAGACAGGTGTAAACAAATGGAGAAATTTTGATATCTGGCCACCGCGGGAAGCCCGCGAGAAACAACTTTTCCTTCACAGCAATGGAACCCTTTCCTTCTCACCGGGGAAAAATAATGAGGATAAAGAATTCAACGAATTCATCAGTGATCCGGATAAACCGGTTCCCTGGTCCACCCTGATCCAGACCCAACAGGGGCATGTCTGGATGGCCGCTGATCAGCGTTTTGCATCCGAAAGACAAGACGTTCTTGTTTATCAATCGGATATCCTTGAAGAGGATATCACCATTGCCGGTCCGGTTATAGCAAATCTATCGGTATCTACATCCGGGACAGATGCTGACTGGATAGTAAAACTGATCGATGTCTACCCGGGTGATGCAGAAGAACCCCTGAGTGACTACCAGATGCTGCTTGCCGGGGAGGTTTTCAGAAGCAAATACAGGAATAGCTATGAGACGCCTGAACCGATGGTGCCGGAAGAGATCACCCGCATAGAATTCGACATGCTGGATAAATTTCACACGTTTAAAAAAGGACACCGGATCATGGTGCAGGTTCAGAGCTCCTGGTTTCCGGTTATCGACAGGAATCCTCAGACCTTCGTAAACATTTACAAGGCAAAAGAGGAAGATTTTCAGACAGCGATACATCGTGTTCATTGCACAAACGAGAATCCTTCCTTTATCAGGCTGTTCATTCTCGAAGAAGAAAAAATCGACTGAAACAAAAACACTAAATCCTTAAATCGACACACCATGTTTTATAACTATCTCAAACAGGCTTTCCGTAACCTATGGAACAATAAATCCCATACCCTAACCAAGGTCTTTGGATTGGGTTTTGGCCTGGCCATCTGCATCCTGATTTTCATCTTTATTCAACATGAACTCTCTTTTAATCGATACCATGAAAAAGCGGATCAGATTTTCCGTTTAGCTTACCGATATATTGAAGGAACCGGGGATATTCAATACGCGGGTTTTGTACCGGATAATCTGGTTGAGGCATTTCGTAACGATATTCCCCAGATCAGTTCGATTACACCCTTCAGGCGTACCCGGGCCATGATCGGTTTCGAGAATGTAAAGTACCAGCTTAAACTTGGATTTGCTGATCCTGATTTCCTGGAAATATTTACCCTTCCGTTTCTTGCGGGTTATCCGGAAGGTGCGATGGATAAACCACAGAGTGTCTTGATAACAAGATCGGTGGCGGACAAAATCTTTGGAACTAAAGGAGAAGGATATGATCAGGTAATCGGGGAAAGCCTTGAATTCCCTCAGGCTGAGCCCAACCTTTACGTGATAACCGGTGTAATTGAGGATCTTCCCAAGAATTCAACTTTTGATTTTGAGATCCTGGTACCCTGGGTAAACTGCCACACCTATCCAAGAAGTAATAATTCATTTGGGGCAAATATTGTATTTCTTTTGTTGCAGGATAAGAATCAAGCGGAACAGGTTGAACAAACTGCAAACAGCCTCATGGATAAATACTGGGGTGAAGCCCTTGAACAAGCGGTTAAGTTTGGTGCTTTGCAGGATAGCGAGGATAATTTTTTATTCTTTCTTCAACCCTATAAAAGGGTGTACCTGCATTCAGATGATATATCCATTAGTGGCTATGAAAAAAAAGGAAACCTGAAAAGCATCTATATCCTCTCCAGCATAGCCATCTTAATCCTGGTAATCGCCTGCATCAATTATATCATGTTAACGATCGGTCAATCAATGAACCGGATGAAAAGTTTCGGTTTAATGAATATAATGGGCGCTCATAAACGGCAAATCACACGCCATTTTGTTACAGAGTCATTTATTGTAACCCTGGTCGCCCTGTTTTTGGGAATTGTCTTTGCTGAACAGCTCCTTCCACTATTTAACCGACTGGCACAAAAAGAGTTATCCTTTACCCTGTATCAATACTGGCAAAATTATTTCTGTCTGATTGGTATCATCTCGCTGATCGTATTGTTGACCAGCTCCTATGTAACCTTCTCCCTGTACAGGGTGAATCATCCATTATCATTCTTAAGGGGAGAATCAAAACTGGTTAACCGTTACCGGTTTGCCCGGATCTTTGTAACCGTTCAATACCTGATTACCATTGTTTTGATGATTTCCGGAATTATGATTATCAAGCAATTGTATTACTTCAGGAACCAATCCGTAGGATTCAATGACGAGAATGTACTTGCTGTCCTTGTTGATTTTCAATACAGTAAAATTCAACTGGTAAAAAACAAGTTCAGAAATAATCCCAATGTACTGGATGTTTCTTCCAGTGACCGGAATTTCGATAGCGGCAGCAGCTCAAATGCTATTCGGAATAAGAACGGGGATTTGATCGATACCCGGTTTTTACGAATTGATTATCATTATATTAATACACTGGGGCTTGAAATAATAAACGGCAGGAATTTCCTTGAAGAAAACCAGGCTGACTGGCATAATGGAGTTATCGTGAATGAAACCTTCGTTAAATCTTTTGGATTGGATGAGCCCCTTGGTGAGTTTATCGTGAATGAACAGGATACAGTCAACATTGTGGGTGTTGTCAGGGACTTCCACTTTGATTCCATGAAACGGGATGTCATGCCGGTGATGCTTCACCTCTTCCCCTATAATTCCATCTGGTATGTTTTCGTCCGGATTTCACCAAACAATATTCAGGAAACCATATCCTCTTTGAAAAAAGAATGGGATGAGATTGTCCCGGAATATACATTTGATTACCAGTTTATGAGCGATATCCTGGATGAGCAATACAATACAGAAGAACGATGGAGTAAGATTACAGCCTATGCAGCACTGGTGGCAATTTTTCTCTCCTGCCTGGGCCTCCTCGGAATAAGTTCGCTACTTGTAGCCAGAAGGGTGAAGGAAATTGGAATCCGGAAAGTGAACGGTGCAATGATAAGAAATATCCTCCTGTTACTGTACCGGGACATCCTGAAATGGGTTGTCATCGCCTTTATTATTGCCTGTCCGGTTGCCTGGTTTATAATGAACAAATGGCTGCAAAATTTTGCCTACCACACTCCTATCTCCTGGTGGACCTTTATTATTGCAGGTGGCGTTGCTGTGCTGATCTCATTAATTACTATCTCCTGGCAAGCCATTAAAGCCTCACGGATCAACCCGGTAGAGTGCCTGAGGTATGAGTGAGACTAAGATTTTACAAACCGTTGGTGCAGTAAAATCTTTCAGTCGAACCATCCCGCCAACGGCGGGGTGAGTGAGGGAACATCTACCTTGATCGGCTAGTCATCGTATCACTGTTTTTATTATTATAGCCGTTACAGAAATACGACTGACGCAAGACGCTTTACGGCTTACGGTGTGCAGTATGTGTTGTAAGGGTTTTTTAACTTGAAATATAATCCCTTGTGTGGTAAGGGCAAAGATCCCCTCAGGCAAAGGTTACATGTAATCCATAATATTGCCTGAAATCTGAAGCAATGATATTTCGGCAAGTTTTGTGAGGTACTTAACTGAAATAAGTCGTTCCTCGGCATCGAGCAGGCTCTTTTGAACTTCGCGAAGCTCAAGTCCCGCCAAACTGCCCAGTTTATACTGTTCGAGCGCTATTTCGAGGTTTTCGCGAGCCACTTCCAGGTTTTGCTCTTCGAGTCTGAGCAGGCGCAAGTTGTTCTCGTATGCATAATAAATGGTCAGCAAGTCAGCCATAACTTCCTGTTCCACCTCCTTAAACTGAATATTCCTGTTCTCGATTTCGATCCGGGCATTACTATTCTCACGTGTCCGGTTAAAGCCATCGAAAAGATCCATTCCAAGGGTAAGACCATAGTTCATACCCCGGACATGCTGATTGCGCACATCACTCGTTTCGTAGCCATAGTAAGAATAGGTATAACCCGACGACAGATTCAGATAGGGATAGTATTGCGATTTAATAATTTTATAGTCCAGCCCTGAAATGACCTGGTTTTTTGATGCAATTTGCAGACTGGTATTATAGCGGATGGTAAGTTTCAGAAGGTCTTCATACAACAGGTTTTCGTTAATTTGGATCAGGGTATCCTGCAGGCAAATATCTTCTCCCAGGTTATCGGAAGCCATTAATTCGTTCAGTCTGATCTGTGAAGAGCGGAGAACTTCATTCTGGCGTGCATACCTTGAACTGTCGGCATTGAGATATACAATCGATTGCAACAGTTGCATTTTGGAAGCTGACCCAAGCAAATAACGTTCTTCATCGATACGGACACGTTCACGAGACAGCGAAACTGCATAAGCCAGGTTATCAAATAGTATTAGCTGTTCCAAATAGTAGTAGTACTCTGACACGATTTGTGCAACCAGGTTCTCGATCGACATCTGCGTATTGAGTCCTTCCAGTTCAGCCTGTTTTCCCAGCTTCTTGTATGTATTTTGCACCTGAAACCCTCTGAAAATAGTCATTCCAAGGTTAACCGCTGCCGATCCTGATGTATTGTGGATCCCGTTTGAGGTACTTTCACCGCCATCACGCAGATTCTGAGTGGTAGAATTCACAGTGCCTCCAAAGCGGCTGGTCGCAGTGATGGTTGGCAACATGCCAGCATTTCCAACCGTGTAATTGTTCGCCGCAATCTCCTCACGGTTACGGATTACGTGTAACGCAAAATTTTGTTCGAGTCCTTTCTGGATGCATTGACTAAGACCATATGAATCCTGGGCAACCACATCAGTCAGGACAAAAAGAGAAAATACCAGGAAAACAAGATGGTTAATTCTTTTCGGTGATTTCAACTTTGTCAGGATTATTTGGTTCATGGTTCATACTTTTCGATTCACTTGAAATAAAGAGATAGACAGCTGGTACTACATACAACGAAAGGAATGTAGCAAGAGTCAGCCCCCCAATAACGGCAACCCCCATTGCCACACGGCTTTGAGCGCCTTCACCCCAACCCAGAGCAAGAGGCATTACCCCGAGTATGGTTGACAAGCTGGTCATCAAAATAGGTCTGAACCTGGCAGCAGCTGAATAACGGATTGCATCAAATTTGCTCATTCCGGCCACTTTACGCTGGTTGGCAAATTCAACAATTAGGATACCGTTTTTAGATACAAGGCCTAGCAACATGATAATACCAATCTGGCTGAAGATGTTCATGGTAATATCGAAATACCACATAAACAGAAGTGCTCCGGTAAGAGCCAGCGGAACAGTCATCATTACGATTATCGGATCTTTAAAACTCTCGAATTGAGCCGATAGAACAAGAAAAATCAGCACGAGAGCCAAAAGAAAGGCGAACATCAGGCTGGAGGAGCTTTCAACGAAGTCTTTAGAGTCACCTGCAAGTGCGGTCCTGAATGTATCATCGAGCACTCTGGCTGCGATTTTATCCATCTCTTCGATGCCCTGGCTGATGGTTTTTCCCTCTTCCAGCCCGGAAGATACAGTGGCCGCCACAAAACGGTTGTAACGGTATAACTGCGGTGGTGCTGTGGACTCCTCCAATGTGACAAAATTGTCAAGTTGAACCATATGGCCACTACTGTTTCTGATATACAATGATTTGAGATCAAGCGGTTTATTCCGGTCTTCCCTGGCCAATTCTCCCAATATCTGGTATTGCTTTCCGTTCATAATAAAATAGCCAAATCGCTGCCCACTGAGCGCCAACTGTAACGTTTGCCCGATATTCTGGGTTGAAACCCCCAGGAGGTTTGCCTTATCCCGGTTTATCACAATCTGTAGTTCCGGTTTGGTAAACTTCAGATTAACATCGGCCATAACAAACGTTGGATTGTTGTTTACTTCGGCCATAAATACCGGTATTATTTCCCGAAGTTTGTCGATGTTGGGCGCCTGAAGCACATACTGGATGGGCAGTCCTGCACGCCGGCCACCAAAGGTCGATTGTTGTATTACATTGGCACGGGCGCGGGTCATTTTCCGGAGCTCTGCTGTTAACTGATTGGCAATTTCTTGTTGAGATCTTTTCCTTTCAGAGGGCTCAACAAGCAGGATACGGACAAAACCGCCTCCTCCCCTGACCATGATCGTTATCTTATCATATTCTGGAATAATCCGTTCTGCCAGTTCTCCGACCTCTTCCACATAACTGAGATTGAACTCGTACGTGGCACCTTCCTGCGAGGTAATGCTCACATTCATCTGCGACCTGTCTTCAAGGGGAGCCATTTCCGCCGGAATATTCCCCCATAAAATAAAAATCAGGAAAACTGCCAATGCAAGAATGATCAAGGAGATGTATTTTTTACGAAGGAACGAATCGAGTGAATTCTGATAGGCTCTGTTCAAAGCCACAAAAAATTTTTCCGTGAAATTATACGCTTTGCTTCTCTTGTGTCTTGTTTTCAGTAATTTCGTAGAAAGCATGGGGGTTAGAGAAAGGGCCACAAAAGAGGATATAGCAACAGCCCCGGCAATTACGATACTAAATTCCCTGAAAAGCCTTCCCGTCATGCCTTCCAGAAATACAATGGGAATGAATACCGAAACAAGCGTAATGGTTGTCGAAATAATGGCAAAAAATATTTCGTTCGATCCTGCAATCCCGGCTTCAAAAGGCGTCATGCCTTTCTCTATTTTCACATAAATATTCTCCATCATAACAATGGCATCGTCAACCACCAAACCGATAGAAAGGACGATAGCCAGCAATGTGAGCACGTTGATGGTAAAACCGGCAATGTACATGATGAAAAACGAACCGATCAAAGAAACAGGGATAACAAGTATTGGAATGATAGTGGTTCGCCAGTCGCGAAGGAAGACAAAAATGATAACCACCACTAGAAAGAAGGCAAGGTATATGGTGCGTTGAACTTCACTAATGGAGGAGCGAATGTATTTTGTATTATCGAAACCAACGTCATATTCCACATCATCGGGTAGATCTTTCTTAATAAACTCAAGCCTGTTATAAAGTTCATCCGCGATCTCAATATGGTTAGCGCCTGGTTGAGGAACAATAACCGTTGCAACCATGGGTATTCCATTTACTTTCATAATTCCGCGCAAATCCTGAGGGCCCAGTTCAGCACGGCCAATATCACTCACCCGTACAATCTGGTCACCGGTTTGGCGTAAAATCAGGCTGTTGAATTCCTGTGGTGTAGTCATTAGCCCCAAAGCCCTGATGGTGAGTTCGGTAGAAGTACCCTCGATACTTCCTGCCGGAAGCTCAACGTTTTCACGTAAAATAGCATTTCTAACATCAAGAGGCGTCATCTGGTAACCTGCCAATTTTGCCGGATCAAGCCAGATGCGCATGGCATACCGTTTTTCACCCCAGATCATAACAGCACTGACTCCTGAAATGGTTTGCAATTGCTCCTTAAATGTCAACTCCGCAATTTCGGAAAGTTCAAGGAGTGACCGTTGAGGGCTTGTGACAGCTATCATCATAATCGGGCTTGCGTCTGCATCGGCTTTTGAAACCGTTGGTGGATCACAGTCCCGTGGCAGACGGCGTTGAGCCTGAGATACCTTGTCGCGAACATCGTTGGCGGCAGTCTCCATATCCACTGTCAACTCAAACTCAACACTAATGCTGCTGCGCCCCTGGCTACTTCGGCTGGTCAACGTGCGAATTCCCGGAATACCATTGATCGACTGCTCCAGCGGTTCTGTAATTTGTGTTTCAATCACATCGGAGTTTGCACCCGGATACGATGTGCTAACCGATATAATGGGCGGGTCGACGCTGGGAAATTCCCTTATTCCCAGATAGAGCAGTCCGATAGCCCCAAACAGGAGAATTACCAGCGAAAATACGGTGGCCAGAACAGGACGGTTTATGCTTACAGATGACAGGCTCATGGGTTAGAAATTACTGAGGATCCGTTAGTGACCAGGGTATCAAGCTGAACCGGAATATTATGCCGCAACTGCAGAATAGCTGTGATAAGCAAGGTATCCCCAAAACTTAGTCCGCTTCGGATCTGAATATGCGATTCTGTTCGCAGGCCGGTTGTCACCCGGACCTCGGCAGCTTTGCCATTTCTTAAAATAAATACCTTATCTCCATCCATTTCGGGAATGATCGCTTCTGTTGGGATCGATATTGTGTTTTCTATCTGCGATAAGAGTGCCCGGACACTTGCAAAGCGTCCCGGTTTTAGTTCCTCGTTACTATTTGGATAAATAGCCCTGGCGACTATAGTACGTGTGTCCATGTTAACTTTGGGATCGACAGCGTAAACATTGGCTGTGAAAGTTTTAGGAATACCGTCGATATCAAATGAAATGGTGAATCCGGGAGCAATTTCACCGGCATAACGTTCTGGTATGGAGAACTCGATTTTTAGCGGACTGATCTTGACCAGCCTGACTATTTTGGTTTGGGTGGTGGCAAAGGCCCCTTCACTGATCATGCGCAATCCGACTATCCCGTCAAAAGGGGCCCTTAATTCCGTTTCAGAAATACGGGCTTCAATCAGCAGGATATCGGCTTCAAGAGATTGTAGCTCGGTGGCAACCTGGTCATAGCTTTCACGGCTTATTGCATCACGTTCGAGTAACTGGCGTTGCCGAAACTCACGCTCTTCAGTGAGCTTTCGCTGTGCCTGGAGTTTTAATAATTGCGCCTGTAAAGGCCTGTCGTTGATTTTAGCCAGTAATTCGCCCTTTTTAACCCTTGTTCCTTCTTTGAAAAAGATGCCCACGACTTTGCCCGAGGTTTCAAACGAAAGTTCAACCTCCTCGTCGGGAATCAATGAACCGGTGCTATAAATAAGCTCGTTCATCTGAGTCGGGACAATGATATAGCCACTGGCGAACAACGGTTGACCGCCCCTTCCACTACCCTGACTACGCGCTGGTTGTGCTGTTTCTGAACCAGAATCCGACGTGAACACCGGTTTAATTTTGGGGTAAAAAATGATCCCAAGTAGTACTAAAATCAAAATTATAGTGGTAGAAATCCTGAATAATTTTTTAGTATTCAATGCCATTGAATTATTATTATTATTGAACCGTTGGTTATTGAAAATGTAAAAACTGTTACATCCGACTGGTATAATTAAATCCGGAAAAAGCAAGATGCAAAAATACGAATTGTTCATGAAATTCATTGGATATTCTCATCTGATTTATTCTAAATAATTTTCGTATACATTGTCTTGTCCCGAATATTGTTTAATTTCTGATCAATCTGGCATGGAAGGATCTGAATACACAGTCTTTCGTTTTTCGTACTACGACTTTTCCCAAAGGTGGCATAGCCATATGTTGTACAATTCCCCAAACAATTCTTCATTTTCATCAAAAAAAGCTAATTTGCCATTCCTGTTGAATCATTCATTAACCTAACATATCCCGTCATGAAAAACTGCGTTCAACCAACCCTTTACACTGCAACAAAAACAAGCATCAGCCTTGTTGTACTCAGCCTGCTCACAATCTGGTCTGCATTTGGTCAGGCAGTTCATCAAAACATAATTGATAAGATCAACTATCGCGAAATTGGTCCGACACGTCAGAGCGGCCGGTTTGTTGATTTCGCTGTGGTTGAGCAGGATTACACCATATTTTATGCGGCAACCGGATCAGGTGGATTATGGAAAACCGTGAACAACGGGATCTCCTTTGAACCCATTTTTGATTTTGAAAAGGTAATATCTATCGGCGATGTTGCTGTCGCCCCATCCAACCCGGACATTGTGTGGGTGGGGACAGGAGAAGCCAACAACTCCCGCAGCACTTACTGGGGCGATGGTGTATACAAATCCACCGATGCCGGAAAAACCTGGAAAAATATGGGGTTGAAAGAATCCCATCACATCGGAAGGATCCTCATTCACCCTCAAAATCCGGAAATTGTATACATCGCCGCCCTGGGACACCTCTATTCGGAGAATCCCGAGCGGGGACTGTATAAAACAACCGATGGTGGAGAAACCTGGGATCTGGTGTTAGAGGTTAAAGACCACAGGAAAAACATCGGGGTGGTTGATGTTGCCATGGATCCATCCAATCCGGAAATATTAATTGCAGCAGCCTATGATAAAGTACGCAGACCATGGACATTTAATCCCGGTGGTCCGGGCAGTGGATTGTACAAAACAACCGATGGAGGAACGACCTGGAAAAAACTGGAAGAGGGGCTCCCAACCGGGATGCTGGGTAAAATCGGACTCGAAATTTCAGTCAACAACCCGGATGTCGTCTATGCCAACATTGAGAATTGCAACGTCCCTGGCGTCAGTGACGAAGAGCGTTACGAGGAGTTGCTGGAGGGTCGCCCGGAAAGTGGTAAGATGGTGGGTGATGAAGTATACCGGTCCGATGACAAGGGGGAAACCTGGAGGAAAGTGAGCCCTGAAGATGAGGAGATCGGTGGCGGACCGGCTTACTATTACCAGCAGGTACGGATTGATCCTAAGGATGAAGAGCATGTCTATATTGTAGGTGTCCGGATGTGGGAAACAAAAGACGGTGGAAAAACATGGGGTAGTCCCTTCCGGTTCGGGGGAGACAACCATGCCATGTGGATAGATCCCACAAATCCCAGACACATGCTGCTGGGCTATGATCATGGTATGGGAATTACCTATGATGCCGGTGAACAGTGGTACCATCCGGATAACCTTCCCCTGGCTCAGTTTTATGCCGTAGGTATCGACATGGAATATCCATATAACGTCTATGGGGGATTACAGGATAACGGATCAGTCAGTGGCCCCAGTACAAAAAGGAACGGTGGAAATATACGCTTCGAAGACTGGAAAAGTACAGGAGGAGGTGATGGCATGTACAATGTGGTGGATCCAGACAATAGCCGCTGGCTCTATAATGAATCACAGTTTGGTCCCCTGACACGGATCGATCAGAAGACCGGTGAGCGCAAAAGTGTAGCTTACCGGGAGAGGGGATTGCGGTTCAACTGGAATGCACCCGTTGTGATCTCACCCCACAATAGTAATGTCATTTATCATGGAGCAAACAAATTGCTGAAATCAACATTCCGGGGCGAAAAATGGGAGGTAATAAGCCCCGACCTTACTACTGCCGATTCGGCAAAGATTGTGGGTACCGGGAATATCCAGTATTGTACCATCACGACCATATCCGAGTCTCCAATTGTCGAAGGGGTGATCTGGATTGGAACCGATGACGGCAATGTACAGTTGACAAAAGATGGCGGAAAAAACTGGACCCTGTTAACTAAAAATATCAAAGGGAATCCGGGGTACTGGGTCAGCCGGGTGGAAGCATCCCATTTCGATCCGGCAACGGCTTATGTAACCTATACCGGCTACCGTCGTGACGATTTCCGCGCATTCATCTTTAAAACAACCGATTATGGTGAAACCTGGACCTCCATTGCATCCAACCTTCCCGATGAGCCGATCAACGTTGTTCGTGAAGACCTGGTTAATCATAACCTGCTTTTCGTTGGAACTGAAATGGCCGTTTATGTATCCCTTGATGGTGGCAAAACCTGGACAAAGATGAAGGGTGATATGCCAACCAATGCGGTATACGATATGAAGATCCATCCCAGGGAGAAGGAGCTGGTTGTTGCAACACATGGCCGTGGGATTTTTATCACCGATATCTCCCCGTTACAGGAACTCTCTTCAAAGGTGATGGAGAGTAAAGCCTATCTGTTCGGCATCATACCAACGGTTCAGTGGGTCGCTCTTGATGATAACCATGCAAGTTATATTAACTATGATGGAGAAAGCAAACCGGCTGGAGTGACCATCAACTATTATCTGAAAAACGACCTTCAGGAGAAAGTTACGATTAGCATCTACCAGGGTGACCGCCTGCTCAACGTACTGAAAGGGGAAAATACAACCGGGCTGAACCGGGTAATCTGGAGCATGAACAAACGTGACCGTGAGCGCACCGACAGGGAAAAACAACAGGTTCAGCGACAAATTGACCGGTTTAAGGAGTATGGACTATCCGATGAACAGATCGAACAATACATGGGACGGATGGATATGGAATACATCACCTCCTCAGTCGGCCCCGGTGAATATACGGTGGTGCTCGAAGCAGGTGGAACGAATATGTCCCGCCAGGCACTGGTCCTGAAAGATGCCTGGTATGATAAGGTGCTGAAACAATAGCTTTCAGAGATTGTTCGATACCTGCCTGCAGCATATTCGCAGTTGCAAACGGATTACAGTTATCAGTTAAACGTTATAAGTTAATTGTTAATAGGTTAACCTGTCTTTTGGTTATCGATCTAAAACAAAGTGATACGATGATTGTCGCGCCTGGATAATCCGAAAAGCGAGTCATCGTATCACTTTTTATAGTAAGTTTACAATAATAATCAGGCAACTTCCGGATGAAATCCTTGTCTTTTACAATATAATCTAACTAAACCATCATGTTCCGTAATTTCATCACCATAGCCTTCAGAAACCTTGTTTCCCGCAAAGCCTACTCCCTGATCAACATTTCAGGGCTTGCCATCGGACTTGCCAGTGCCATCCTGATCCTGCTCTATGTGCAGGATGAACTGAGCTACGACCGGTTCTACCAAAACTACAACCAGATATACCGGGTTGGACTGCATGGGACCATCCAGGGGGCTGAAATGGTTGTTGCATTGACCTGTGCCCCCATGGCGCAAACACTGGTAGCGGATTATCCGGAGGTGCTGATTGCTACACGGTTTTTCTCGTTTGGCGGCGAACCCGTTGTGCGATATGAGGATAAAAATTTTCTGGAAAACCGGTTTTTTTATGCTGATTCCAGTTTTTTCGACCTCTTTTCAATCGGATTACTCAGGGGCGATCCGGCTTCAGCTCTTGCCCGTGCCAATACAGTGGTTTTAACCGATGAGATAGCGAATAAATACTTCGGAGATGAGAATCCATTAGGAAAAGTGATTGAAATGGGCGTTAACCGCACCAAATTCGAAGTGACTGGTGTGGTTAAAAAACTTCCTGCCAATTCCCACATCAAGTTCGATTTCCTTGCTTCGATGAAAACACTGCCTTTTTATAACAGCACGGTATGGTTAAACAACATGATGTATACCTATATTCGGTTGCAAAAGGATTTTCCTCCCGAAAAGCTGGAAGAGAAATTCCACGATATGGTGATGAAATATGTGGGACCACAGATGGAACAGTTTGTCCAGGCATCCATGGAGGATTTTTTTGAAGCCGGTAACAAGTATGGTTATTTCCTGCAATCCATCAAGGATATCCACCTGCGTTCGGATGTGGAGTACGAAATGGAACCGGGAGGAAACCTCGCCTCCATTTATATTTTCTCTGTTATCGCTCTCTTCCTGATCATTATTGCCTCCATCAACTTTATGAACCTGGCAACCGCCCAATCATCTGCCCGGGCAAAAGAGGTTGGAATCCGGAAAGTGGTCGGGTCGATGCGGTCGAAACTGATCAATCAGTTCTTAACCGAATCGTTTATCCTGAGCTTTGTGTCCCTGTTAATCGGCATTGCAATTGTCCTGCTGGTTCTTCCTGCCTTCAACACGTTGACGGGAAAAGAATTAAGCCTGGCATTAATCGACAACAAGGTATTAATCCCCTCCTTACTGATCCTCGGAGTGATTGTCGGCTTCTTTGCAGGAAGTTATCCGGCCTTTTTCCTGGCATCGTTCCAGCCGGTTAAGGTTCTTAAGGGAAAATTAGAAGCAGGCCTCAAAAGCCGTTACCTGAGGGGTATTCTTGTAATCTTCCAGTTTAGTGTGGCCATTATTCTTTTTATCAGTACGATTATCGTTTCAAGGCAAATGAATTTCATCCAGGAGAAAGACCTTGGATACGATAAAAAAAACCTGGTGGTAATAAACCGGGTTTCATCATTACAGGATCAGAGAGATGCCTTTAAAGAGGAACTTTCAAAAATTCCGGATGTCATCGAATCAGGTTTTACCAATAACCTGCCAAATACGCTCTTTGGTAATACCGCGTTTCGTCCGGAGGGAACTACCGCTGAAAGTACACATGCCATGAATTTCTGGTATACGGGTTACGATTTCCAGAAAACCCTCAACCTGGAGATAAAAGAAGGCCGATGGTTTGACAGGGATATCCTGAGTGATTCCACAGCCTGTGTGATGAATGAAGCGGCGGTAAAAGCATTTGGGATGGAGGATCCCGTCGGGAAAAATTTACTGCTTGTGGGAGGTGGCGAAGAAGGTAATTTTCCTTTGAAAATCATTGGGATTGTTAAGGATTTCCACTATGAATCCCTCCATAAAACCATTCATCCGTTGATCATAGGATTCTTCTTTGCTCAGGGTGCCGATTATCTGGTTGTGCGTATCAGGCCGGAACAGTACCAGAAAACGGTAGAGATCATAAAGCAGAAATGGGATGAGTTTGTTCCCGAACAACCGTTTGAGTATTCCTTCCTGGAAGATGACCTGGATACAGCCTATAACAACGATTTTCGCACGGGTACCATTTTTACGATATTCTCGGTCCTGTCAATTTTTATATCACTGCTGGGACTGATCGGACTGGCATCCTATACAGCGGAACAGCGAACCAAAGAGATCGGTGTCAGGAAAGTTATGGGAGCCAATGTTTCAGGAATCATCGGCATGCTGCTGAAAGAAGTCTTTGTCCTGGTCGGCATCTCCACGATGATTGCCTGGCCGGTTGGTTATTTCTTTATGAAAAGCTGGTTACAGAATTTTTCATTCAGAGTAGACTTGGGCATTCTGTCTTTTATTATCGCTTCACTTATTGCACTTTTTATCGCTATAGTAACAGTTGGATTCCGTGCATACAGGGCTGCTACTGCCAACCCGGCCGAATCGCTGCGATATGAATGACACTCAATTTTTATGAGTTTTCAACGAAATAAAAATTGTAAGTGGAATTCATCCCGCCAACGGCGGGGTGAGTGAGGGAACATCGAACCATCCCGCCAACGGCGGGGTGAGTGAGACTATTTAACGTAAAATTAATTAAATCCAATTATTCTAATGAAAGGCTGTTTATCATGAGACATCTGGTTAGAATATTTGTAATCTTACTTTGTTACTCACTCCTGCCTGTGAGTTGCGAGGAGGAAGTGAAGCTGGAAAGAAGTAAAATCATCATTAATCCGCAGTTTGCCAAGGATCTCTTAAAAAAATCAAGTGATACAATCAATATTGATATGATTGATTTTTTTCTGGAAGTAAGTATTTACCCTGATTCCATGCCCGGTGGTTCTACTGAAGGTAATTCGTTGATTTCCACGAATTGTCTTACCTCAATTGAAAGCCTGGTAGTTCCACAAACCATTGACCTGGTTAAGCAGTATGTGATCAAAAACGATAGCATTTGGGTCAGTCTCTATGAGGTTGAGAAGGAAAAAATCGATTCTAACAGGGTGAAGGTATGTCGGACATCGATCAATGGCCCATCATGGAATCCCGGAATCCTGGTGGATGTTGTTGCCGAAGGCTATGACAGCAAGAATGATGATACATTTTTTATCAGGGCCCTGGATCAAATCATTAACAGCAAATAGTACATCGATCCACTTCCTGTGCGGTTCCCTTTAAGTCGCCTTTTGATCGACTCAGGAGAGTCGACCTACATACTTTTAGTATAGCCCTGAAGATTCGGATTCGTTATATTATAAATATGGCTGATTCCGTTAGATTAGTTCTTCGTTAACACAAAGCTCCAGTATTCAAATTTGCCATTAACAAACGACTTGAATCGTTCTGTACCCTTTGTTCCTGCCCATTTCTGAAACGATCTTTGAAGAAATCCCGGAACTTTATTTTCAATCATAAACTCTCTGCGTTTCGTATCCAACTCGAGTCCCCTGGCAACATTTTCTGTTATTTCTTTCTCACTTTTGATTTTAAAACCACAGTGTTGAAATTTTTTCCGGATCTCTTCAACTTCTCCTTTGCCAATCACATCTGCAAATAAAAAATGACCATCGGGGATAAGAATCCGGTACACTTCCCTGAAGAATATTAACATATCACTATACCCCCGGGCCGACTCAACATTGACTACAGCATCGTAGGTTCCGGCATCGAAAGGGATCTTTTCAGCCCTGCCTTCCACAAACGATAAACCGGGGACATCATAAAACTGGTTACAGAATTTTATTACACCAGCCGATATGTCAACGCCGGTATATTTCTTTGGTTTATAGTAACGGGAAATATAATGAGCCCCACCGCCTCTGCCTGAGCCTATTTCTAACACCCTTTTATTCATGAGCTTCACCTGACTGACTACATGATCGTACAGTTGAATTGGAAATCGGTTCCATTCATCTTCTTTCTTCAGGTCAATCGTTTTATCGCCATTCAGTCCGGCATATCCATAATTCATGAAGTTTACGGTGCTATCTTTATCAAAAAGGATTAACAACGTATGCCATATCCGCCACATAGGCCTGCGGAACAGGGCAGGAACTTCACAATAGTTATCCACTAAATTTGCCATGATCGTCTGCTTTTTGTTTGATTACAACATTAACCCGAAAAAACAGATCTATAAAATTGAAGGGCTGAATAACAAGGTTTTAGGGGCCAAAGAGGTCAAATTGTGGCAGATGATACTCATTCAGGGGTGAATGACATGCTTATTCAACACCGGAAATTGCATTTTTCACCTGTATCAGGTATTGCCTCGATACAGGAATTTTTTCTTCCAGATGGTTCAACTGCAGACTGTAGCCACCGTAATTATGTACCAGCTTATCGATGTACAAAACATTGACAATACTTGCACGATGACAACGGATGAAATGATGCTGATTTGCCAGTTGAGATTCGATATTTTTTAAGGTATTCCGTATTAATTTTTTCTCAACCATATCGTTTTCCAGGTAATGTATTTCAATATAGTTATCGGCTGACTTTATGTAAAGGATATTCTTATACTTAAGGGTCAGCTTTTCGGATTTGTTATTGGAAATGATATCAATTTCTTCCTCCAAGCCGATTTGATCAAAGTCCCTTATTTTTGATATATAATATTTGTTTTGCTCCTGTAATATATCGATAACAATCGCCTGGGACTTGTTTTTATATAGGATTAATAAAATAATTAACGGTAACAGGCACACCAAAACCATTTTAAACATGATATATAGCGATAGCTCAGCTTTACCAACATACCGGATATAAAATGCAAAAGCAGTAACGGTAAACACCAGTAACATTGAGATTAAAAGAAAGGGTGGGCCACTTTCCCACTCGCTGATTCTAAACCATTTAGGAGTCGAAAAGGGTAAAAGAATAAGGATAAGACATGCTACCAGGAAGTAAACTACACCTAACCCGGTGACAAATAACAAACGGTTATTGTAATCAAGTTGCTCAAGCGGAAATGGCTGAAAGAAAAGGATAAAAAGAAACACACCAAAGCTCAGAACAAACAACCGGCCGAATTCATCCCTGAGGGAAATCTTAATCCGATGTTTTTTATAATCCAACAGAAGAAACTACATTTAGTGATGAATGCAATTTACAAAAATTCGTTCAGATTTCGAATTTTCCGGAGTTTTGTTACACACCTCTATTCAAAATCATTTTTCTAAACGATCTCAACAAGTTCAATTTCAAACTCAAGATCCTTCCCTGCCAGGGGATGGTTCCCATCAACAATGACAATGTTCTCCATAACTTTGGTAACACGGCAGTGGATTTCTGATCCATCCTCCTGTGTCGATGTGAGTTGTAAACCCACTTTTATATCAACATTCTCCGGCAAAAGGGTTTTATCAACTTCCTGGATCAGCTCATCATACACCTCTCCATAAGCCTCCTGGTGGGGAATGTTAATGACCTTTGTCTCATTTAACTCCATACCAATAACACCATCCTCGATAGGCTGAAGCAGATTCCCTTTGCCAACAATGAATTGCAGGGGTTTGTCCTGTTCTCTGGAAGAGTATACCAGTCCGTCATCAGTGGTACACGTATAATGCACTATTACGGAATTGTTTTTTCCGGCTTTTTTCATAATTGATTTTTTTGATTAATACGATAAAAAGGCAGGCTCAAAAAGAAGAAAGCAACGAAGAACTTAATTTAATCAGGTACTTCACTTTGAATCTGTAGTAAAGGTACGCATAATAAATCGAACAGCCCATTCATGTCGGGTTTAATCATGCATATCACGAATATAGGCATATCTTGAGTAAAAACCTTTTTGGGTTTGTAGATAATCGGAAGTCCGTCATGGCTTTGTAATACCCTTGTCAAAGCTCAGGTCATTATGGATTTGGGAAAGCAAGAACCGTGTATGGACACCATGAGGACAGGCTTTCTCGCAATATCCCTCACAATCCCTGCATAAACCTGCAGCTTCGCCATCTAAATCGTGGTAATACTGCATTGCCATTTTTTCCATCCCCTGGGAATGGAAATAATAATTATACCTCATGATTGTATTTATCGGGACTTTATGAGGACACTTGCTTTCGCACAGGTTACACCCGATACGGCAGTTGAGAAATCCAAGTTTACTTATGAAGTCGTCCATCAACATGGCAATTCGGTTATCCAGTGTTGTTCCTGAGAGTCTGACATATTTATCTACGTCAGAAAAATTGCGGAAACGGCAGCATATGGTATGTGCATACGGATTGGAAAGTATGAATTGTATTGCACCATCCTTTAACTGTTCCATATCATTCATATTGTACTTCCTGAAAAAACTGTCAGCCTTCTCCATCGCTTCATGTAATCCTTCATAGTATTTTTGTTCTTCCCGGTTTATTTCACGACCTCTTTCCATCAGGGAGGAATAGTTTTCATAAGCAAGAACCGGGTTTGACTTCATGATCATTGTACCAATATCATGTTCTTTACAGGCTTTGAGTATTCGATCACCCATTTCATGAGAGAGAAAATTATAAGGAATGAAAATTACATCAAACCGCCCATCCTCTATTGCTGCCATCAGAATATCTTCCAGGTTCTCGCTTGCTTCAGGTCCCCATTCCGGTCCATGACAGGATAATCCTGTAAAACGAATTTTTCCTTGCTTCTTCAGTATGTCTGCTGCCCTATGAAAATAATCATCCTTCACCCTGAAAATGTTCTGTGCCTGGTGAATCATATAGAGATCAATATAATCAGTCTGTAACCGCTTAAGGCTTTCTTCTGCCCTGTGAATGACATCATCCGGGGATTTAAACAGCCTCATGGCTGGGAATGCTTTTGTAGCAATGAACAACTTTTCTCTTTCAAACTCTTTAATAACATTCCCGATCAGTACTTCATTCCTTCCGTTGTTGTAGCTTTCTGATGTTTCGATAAAATTTACTCCTGATTCAAGAACCGCTTTGAGAACCGAACTACTGGTTGGTTCCCCGGAACCGATATCTGATACCATGGCTTCGG